>CDYG01036701.1_pt1 | contig 18271 bp, 9 predicted proteins | sample 554931 | NCBI WGS metagenome assembly CDYG01 (sample SAMEA3182055, study PRJEB8094) | gut metagenome | biome: human; feature: gut; material: Stool; isolation source: human stools | place: Canada | collected 2012-11-13
ACCCTATATTTCGCAATCATTTACTTGGATAATTTCCGACGCCTCTAACGAATAAACATTCGTGGTAGAAACCCTATATTTCCTCTTTGTTGTAAATTCACGACGCAGATAAACGCCGTTTGAAAACAGAACCAAGGACCGCAGGCCCAAATGTCTTCAGTTTCCCAACGCTTCGGGCAGTACGTAAACAAAATGGTGTTTTCGAAAAGGGCTCCCCGATCCTCAGCATTGAGCGCCTTCAGCATTTATTCGTCCAGACACTGCTCAGCATTATTCAGCGGCACTCCGGCGCAAAGTCGAATTCTCGATAAGGTGATGCATCCCGCAGGCTAATCTGATGCTGACCGCGAATTCGTCAGGATGTGCTCGTGACAAGATCCGTTAACAGAGTTTTCCGGTGACCGAGCAAAAACGCACGGCATAGCTACCCGGCCGACGATGAAGAAACGGACGGCTTCGATTGCCTATCAGCGCTTTCCAATCAAGCCGTCATAAAACGAAGAGACTTGACAGCTCAGCTGATCGCTTTATTCAGACGTGAATCGAATTGCGTATTCAAAGTCAGCCAGTCCTGCTGCCGCATGCTGCCAGGCTGGGACAGTCATTCAAAAAAAGAAAGTGCCCCAACAATCAGCTTGAGCCGCAGTCCTTTAGCTTCGCACGGTCTGAGTTTCCGGCACGCCCTTGGCATCCACCTGCGCGGTCATCTGAGTACGCAGGGAGAGTTTCCACTCTGCAACTTTCCAACCGTTTTTGCGGGCAGCGGATTCGAGCACTGCGTCCGGATTAACGCAAACGGTATAGCCCGCACGTTCAGCGAGCGGAAGGTCATTTCTGCTGTCGGTAAAGAAAAGCACATCTTCAAAACCGATGCCGGCTTCGGCGAGCCGTTGAGAAAGTCTCTCGACCTTCCCTTCCTGAAAAGTCGGAATGCCGACAATTTCGCCGGTACAGAATCCGTCTTTAAACGCCAGCTCAATTCCCATCGCATCGGTGAGTCCAAAGAGCTTCGCGATAGGCTTCACAATGAAAGCTGCTGAGGCCGAGAGCACACAGGCTTGAATATTGGCCTGCAGTGCGTTCTTCACCCATTTTTTGCCGTCTGGGAAGATAAGCGGCGCAATTTTCTTTTTGGCAAACTCCTGAGCCAATGCATGGAGTTTTTCCTCCGGAATGCTGCGGAACGCTCCGGCATGTTTTCTGCAGAAATCGCGGATGTCCAGTACGCCTTTGGCGTAGCTTTTCACCATATCGCGGTCGTACTGACGCCAGATAGGATCAGTGACGATCTTTTTTTCATAAAGAAATTCCGTCCATAGGATCGTTGCGTCGCACGCGATCAGCGTGTGGTCCAGATCAAAGACCACGAGCTTCGGGGGCCGGGACGTACCCGGAAGCATCAGCGGGAAAGCGGCCATGGCAGTTAATTCAGTTTTAAAAGACTGTGAAGCGGACGGATGAGGGATGGATAGTGAGAGTTATTGTGCAGAATTCATGCCCAATCAGCAAAGCTCATTTTGCCAATCGATCCCAGTGAAGTTGATGCAGGTCTATCAGAAGGCAGAATTCATCCTTTTGAAACACGCTTCATGGCTGGTGATGGGCAATGAAAACGGGACGCAGCAGCCCAAAAGCCATTGCGTCCCATTTTTTTCTGAGGTCGGCTGACGGTTCTAATCATCAAGCCGATTCAATTGAGCGAAATGCGCTTAGCAGCAACGCCGGAAATTACTGATCACCCCAGACTTCGTCGGCGATTTCACGCACCAGGCGAACCTTTGCCCACTGCTCATCTTCGGTCATGATATTGCCTTCTTCCGTGGAGGAGAAGCCGCACTGGGGCGAGAGGCAAAGCTGATTGAGCGGCACATATTTTGTCGCTTCTTCAATGCGGGCTTTGACGGCGTCCTTGTCTTCGAGTTCAGGGAACTTGCTGGTGATGAGCCCAAGCACGACGGTCTGGTTCTTGATGAAGCGCAGCGGCTCGAACGAACCCGAACGGTCGCTATCGTACTCGAGGAAGAACCCGTCCACATTGCAGTGCGAGAAGAGAATGTCGGCCACGGGTTCGTAGCCGCCCGACGAGAACCAGGTCGAGCGGAAGTTGCCGCGGCAGATATGCATCGTGACGGTCAGGTCAGCGGGCTTATTGGCCAGGATCTTGTTGATCACCTCAACGTAGCGCTTTGCCACCCAATCGACGTCAATGCCGCGTGCGGCGTAGGCGCCGCGCTTTTCGACCGAGCAGAATTCACCCCAGCTCGTGTCGTCAAACTGCAGATAGCGGCAGCCGCGTTCATAAAGCGCGAGCATGGCGTCCGTCCACGTCTGTGCAAGATCGTCAAAAAGCGCATCGGGGTGCTCAGCATAAAACGGGATGGGCTTATAGGTCTCACAGCGCACCGCACAGATAAGATGCAGCATTGAGGGCGACGGGATCGTGTACTTGATGGGGGTGTCGCCGGCAATCGCCTTCAGACGGTCATAGGCCTCTAAGAACGGATGATCCTTGGGGAAACGGATGCGGTCTTCGATCACCACCGTTTCAGCCTTGGGCTGGAAGCCTTCAAAATGCACCGACCAGTGCTCCGCCTTGACATGATGCAGACCGGAAAGACCAGCGAGGAAGTCCAGATGCCAGAAGGAGCGGCGGAATTCGCCGTCGGTCACGGCCTTGAGGCCGTTCTTCACTTCCTTTTCAACGAGATCCTTGATGAGCCGGTCTTCGAGCGCGGTGAGAGAGGCACGGTCGAGCTTCCCGGCCTGAAAAGCGTGACGTGCGTCGAGCAGTTCCTTGGGGCGCAGAAAGCTGCCGACGACATCAGCACGATACGGGGGATTGACTTGGGACATTTTTCTTCTCCGGCATTGGGACGGATCCGCACTCAGCAAAGCACCCTGCTTCGCGGCATGGGGCGGACATCCTGTTGAAAATTTGGTGAATGAATTATGGCCCGCCTGTATTCGTTTCGGTCAGCCTAAACGCATCTGCCGGACGTAATACCGCAAGCTTCGGCACAATTGCCGGGGCTCGTATTCATCGAGGGAGGCGATGCCACCGCGCAGCCATATGTCTCATGGCCAGGCCAAAGAGCACTGGGATGACCCAAAAGCACCACTCGGAAACGACCGTCGGAAGCAGTGCTGCGACAGAGCTCGCAATGATGAGTCCGCCCGGCACAAACCCAAGACCCGCAAAGAGACTGGGCCGGCCGCCCGTCATGCGGTGGTGCGCAATTCTGCGCTCGAGCATGCCGTCCGAAAAGAGCGCAATGAGAAAGACCCCCGAAAGGAGGAAATAGACCGCTATTCTGGCCGTCCGGCGGATGGCTAGAATACCCATGAGCCGAAGATTTTCGATATAGGGCGACGCTGCCGCTCTCGATAAGCTCGTCCGAATCGGATCTGCCTCTCGTCTCGAATCATTGCCTGACCACCCTGGGAGCCGTGTATGGGCTCCCTTGCCGAGCGACGTCGGAAATAGGCCTTGGGTTCCGGATGCCCATACGGCGCGTAGCGCATCCTCAGTCCACTGAGCCGCGAGAGACGCCCTTCCGTCCAAAACCTGCGCGGCGCCATATGCATCGGCATAAATCACACGAATGAGCCGCTCGGGCGAAGTTCCGGCGGCGCCAAACCCGGCGGTGAAGAGCATAGCGGCTGTCCATAATCCTAGAAAGGCTCTCATGTCAGACTGTCTCCTTTTTCATCATTGGAGTGACGTCTGAGTTCCGCCGACCATTCGTTTTTGAGGCACTTCACGCGAGCCTCAAAGAACGCTCGCAAACGCCCGATGGGTGCAGGGGCTTTCGGCGCCGGCGCATAAAGATGGAGGCCTTCGAGCCCGGGATCCAGAATGGGCATTCGCCCCTTCCAAAGCCGGCCGCCAGAGAGCGACGCAAAAAATTCAAGGTTGGGGAGCTGACCGAGGGCTTCGAGCGGCACGACGGAATCGCGTCGGCCGCTGAGACTTGATGATGCGGCCGCACGGAAGGCGGGGAGCGCACTCGCGCCTGCAGTTGTCGTCACCGAGGCTGCTGTCTCCCAAATCGTCGTCCGGCCGAAAGCTTCAGCAATAAACTTTTGCGTTGCTTCATCCTTCGTGCGCAGCGCTATGAGATTATTTAAATTGCCGAGCGCCATGCGTGCCTGCGCCGCAGAACCTAAGCGCGCTTCCAGATCGCTGATGGTCTGCATGGCGCACACGCACTGAAAGCCCGCCTCCATGCCTTTATTGAGGATTTCAATCAGGGGCGGATTGATGACGTTCGCGGTTTCATCCACAAAAAGACTGGTCCGCACGGCCTCCTGACCGCTTGCTTCCGTGTTGTAGCGGCGTCCGGCTGCGCCCGAAAGGTCTGAAAGCAAGAGCGCCCCTAAGGCCGAAGCCGTTTCGGCGTCGGGCAGTGCATCGAGCCCCAGATAGAGGACGCCTTGCATGCTGATCACGTCTTCGAGCGAAACGATGGGACGCGGATCGTCTGTTTTGCCCGAGAGATCGAATTCCGGCGAGAGACTTTCGCCCAATGCGCCGGCCGTCAGCATGGAGAGCGCCGGGAGAAGCGACGCGGTGATCTTCGCATAATGCTCCCTGCTGTGGCGATAAACGGAGAGGAGCCCATCGACCGCCGCTTCGGGCGTCTCGGGGCAGTATTTCGATCCTGAGGAGCCCGCGGTGCGCTCCCAAAGTGTCGCCATGGCCGCGAGCTCCATCCCGCCGCCCGCACCCATCGGCACACGGATCTCGCGCGACTGCTGCAGGACGATCGCCTCCAGGCGCTCTTCCCAAAAGGGGACGCGCTCAGACAAATCCTTGCGGAGCGCCGCCTCGAGGAGCTCCTCAATGCCGCGCTCAAGTGCCGCGCGAAAGCGGCGCAAGGTCGGCTGCTGTCCTACAAAGAGCATGCCTTCGGTCATGACAAAGACCGCACGCCAGGCAAATGCGGTAAAAGCACCGTCCCCTCGCGGGAGCACTGCGCAGATGCGGCTCGCGATTTCAGTGCTGCGGGTGTAGCTCCCCAGAGGATTGAGCCGCACGCCGCGCTTCGGAAATGCCGGATGAAATTCGAGCGGCTCGGGCCGCCCGGCGGCACGGCAAGCCCCAATAACGGCACTTCGGAGGCGTTTGCTCGATTTGGGATCAATGACAATAACCGCGTCGCCGCGCAGAATCGCTTGGCTCACGAGATTTGTCAGTACGACGCCTTTGCCCGTCTGCGTTGTGCCGACAAGGAGCGTTCCGCCCCCTAAACTCGAGAGCGGCCGAATAATGCCGGGCTCTTCTTCTTTCCGTCCGCGCTGCCAAGGCGGACAGACCGGCGACGGACCGACACCGTGCAGGACGGGAATGCCGGGCGATGCGTCAGAGAGCCCGGGGTGCCGAGAAAACCAATGACGCCAGCGTTCTGGCAGAAGCATGCTTTTCCAGTCAATGCGCGTTAATTCATAAAACCGCTGCGCTTCAACCGGTGTCCAGCGAAACCCGAGTCCAAACCATACCGATTGAACGGGCGCTTCGGCCGGCGCATGAAAGAGCATCCCCGGATCTGCTCCTATCAGACGAATCGCTGCCGCCCTCGTGAGTCCCGTCTGACGAATGGCCGACTGGGGTTCATCGGGCGAGGGTCTATGCGTCTCGAAACTTCGCATCACGAGCGCCAGATCAGCAAAGCTCATGAAGGCCGGCGCATGGCCCGAGAGCCGCGAGCGTTCTTTCCAAATCCGCTGCGCCTCCGTGATCCGCCTGAGCGCAAGCCCTGCCGGAATGCCGCCTAATGCCAGTGCGGGGAAGCCCGAGAGCACTTCGCCGCTCCAAAGTCCCAATGCAAAGGCCGATGCGGTCATGTGCCACAGAACGGGGCCAACTTCCCAGGCGGGCCGCCAGAGCGCCAAACAGTCTGCAGAAGCTTCCGACGCCGGCCTGAAAGACTTGCCGAGCGGCCCTCTTCTTTTGAGTAATTCCATAACCTTAGTCATCGCTCACATTCCAATCCAATGCGCCTCAGCCCCTTGCGCCGTGAGGCGCCGGCGCGAGTCGCCCTCGATCCGCACACTGCCGCCGGCAGAATGCCGGCAAACAAGCGTTAGTGCGGTGGGGTTCAATAGAAGGCCGGCCTCCACTAAGCCGTTTCTGTCCGCGCGGTGCCAAATCCAAGGGGCAATCCCCGCATTAGCACCGGTGCGGCGCACCAAAAGCGTCGAAACGGAGAGGAACGCCCGCTGGCGTTCAAACGGATCTGCAAAAGAGCTTTCCGGGAGAAACACGCCGGGGGGATTAAGCGTCGTGATTTCGGAAGTGAGCACACCCGAGTCTTTCAGGTGGTCCAACGCAGCCGAAACTGCATCGCCCGCCAAACCCGCCTCGGCGCCCAGACCTAAGATCCACTCGCAGTCGTCGAGCTGCGGCATCGGTATCTGAGGCTCTTCAATCACCCGAAGTTTCAGCTGTGAGTGCTCAGAATTGAAGGCATCGTCATCTGCTTCTGTCCCGTCGGTCTGCTCGAAGCAAAACGGCGGGCAGCCTTCTGCATACTTTGTGTTTTTGGGTGGTTTTGCTCGCGATACTTCTGGGCGCGTTATGAAGCCGGCAGGATTCCCCGCCATATGCTGCCCTCGAGCGCCATCCGGACCCAGTGCCCGGGCAATGGGCTGAGCCGCTTTGACGAGCCGCATTAAACGGGCGTCTAGAGCTGCCCAGAGTTCATTCGCGGTTCGCGCGCTGTCAGCGCCGCTCCCCGACGACTCGGTTTCAAGGGGCTCTGAAAGTGCCTTCACCGCTCTCGCCCTATTCTGATGCCGCTCGGGGTTTAAGCGAGACCGTGCAGCCGCCGTGAGAAAGGCGGCCTCGAGTTCACGCGAAGGCCTTAAAGGAAGGGCCGCGGGTTTCTTCGGAAGAGCTAGTTTTCGCGGTGTAATCGGCGCAGACGCTGAAAATCCGAGAACCTCTGCAGCCGCAAAGAGCGCTGCCGCCCGCAGAAACTGCTCTTCTCTTTCGTCCTGTTGATGACCGTCAAGCAGTAAAAACGGTTCGGCCGCGGGATAAATGTCGACTGCCGTCTCCGCCAAGAGTCGCCCGCCCTGAGGCCATTCGAGCCACCAGCCGTCAGCCGCCCACCACAAACGAGGTTTTCGATGTGCTGGGTTCGAAGCTGATTCATCCGGTTTCTCCTCTGAATCGTCCGTCGAATCCTCTGGTGCCCCTCGTCTGCGCCGAGCGGCAAATCCTTTTTGGCCAGCCTCATCCGCCGCGGCATCGACGGGAAGCACCTCACCGTCAGCGACCTTTTGGGCGAAAGCTTTGGAGAAAAGCGTTCGGCCTTCGGCGGACGATGCCATACGAAGAATCTCGCTCGGGAGCCTCGGCGCACCGCCAATGAGTCTTCGTCGGCGAGCATCGGTCAAAATGCGGGCGAGAAGCCGCCCTTCTTCACTGCCCGCCGGCAGTCCCAAAATTTCGTCGTCGAGCGCCGCTTCCCAGCGCTGGTCAAAATTCGTCTCGGTGACGTTGTTCCATTGTGTCTCTGAGGCCCTGGACCTCGAACTCGCTCTCCGGATGCGCGCAAGGATCCTCCACAACGCTCGCCTTTTCGTTTCGCTTTTTGGATGTTTGCTGCTGATATCAAAGGGCCCCGCAGACGGCTCTTCGGCGTATTTCCCTCTTACGATTCGGCCGATCCGCACGCTGCGAAGCACGAATTCAGCTAAAAACTCCGTTTCGGGGGCCCAGCATTCCAACGGCTGCCAGCGGTCCGCTCGTCCCTGGCCGGCTTCCGCGATGATCTCGGTTATCGGTTCCCAGGCAGCAGCCAGCGCGCCCAAAAAGACCGTCCGCCGGCGGGCCTGACGCAGCTGATCGATTTCGACAGGATTGAGCCCGGCCGGCTGCGGCAGAGCAGCTGCGGCAGCTGCCGCGTCCCCCATCAATGCCAATCCTCGGGCAAGGAGTCTTTGGCCGAACGCTTCATTTGCCCAAACCGCACAGTCGGCCGCAAAGGCCGTGAGCGCCGAAGCGCCCCAGGCATTGAAGTCTGCCCGGCCGAGCGCCGCTTCAATGCGGGCCAAGGCTTCCGGATGATGGCGTAAAGCGGCGAGCGGATTGGCCGGACGGCATCGCAGCAGGGTTTCGCCGAAAAGCCCGCCGGCACTCCGCCCATCCCCCGCTGACCCAAAGGCCGAGGATGGCTGAGGCATTAAGCCGGACTCGAGGCGGGCGTTTTTCGTGACGAAATGCGGAGTATGAATGAGCATCGTGACGGGAGTGATTTGGAGAAAAGATAGGGAGAAAGAAAGGAAAAAAGCCCGAAGCTTGGGGCTTACATAAAAAAGCCCCGCCGAATGCCTCGTGATCGGTCCAAAGGACCGAAAACGGGAGGCATCCGAGCGGGGTGCGATGAAGCTAAATGTCAGAGATCGTCGCCCGAAAGCGCCGTCAGTCCTCATTAGGGATGGCGGCGCCGCCAGTCCCGAAGTACGTCTAAGAGCGCGAGCGGAATTTCCGCGGCCTTTCTCACTGCACGTGTTTCCTTTTCGAAGAGCCGTCGGCCCGGTGCGGTCTGATGCAGATTCAAGAGCACCGCCGCCGTTTCAATGCCGGCGAGCTTTAAAGCTGCTTCCTCCGCCCGACAGTCGTCCGCGGCAAAAACCCCATCGGTAAAGAGGATGAGGAGTTTTGTCGGCTCAGGACGGTTCCCTAGCGAAAAAAGCGACCAGAGGAGCGTTTGAGTGATTGGCGTCGGTCCCCTGGAAGGAATCGATGCCAGCACCCTGCGCGAGCCGCCCGGCGGCGTCTCCCACTCGGAAGCGAGCATCAAGCCTCGGCCGGCGGCATCCGGAAAGACGGCCGTTCGGCAGTGAATGCCTGATGTTCGCTTTAAAGCTTCTTCGAGCCGGACTGCCGCCGTCCGCACGATCGCGCCGCCCACGACCCCCACTGATCCCGAAAGATCGATAAGGATTTGCACAGCGGCGTCGCAGGCAGGCGCCCGGCCTTCCCGCAGGAAGATTCGGTCGTCGCCGCAGACAGCGCGCTCCAAGAGATCATCGTCCGCGTCCCAGCCCGAAGCTGCGCCGCTCATGGGCACCGGCACGCGTCGGCGAAGCGCCTCGGCGTACTGAAAGCCAAGGTCTGACGTTTTAGGCCAAACCTTGGCGAAAGCACGCCGAGCCGTTTCGATTTCCGCGGACAAATACCCTCGGAGGATGTGAGAAGATGAACTAACGCCGTCCATCGATCCTGCATGCTCTAGAGAAGCCTCTGCGCAGTCGCGCTCGAAAGCTTCCGCATAGCGCTCCTCAGCCGCCGACGGATCAAATTCCTCTTCGGATTTTGCCGTGATGGCCGAGAGGAGCTCTTCGAGCCCTGCTTCAGCATCGCAGGACGCTGCCTGCGGGGTACGCGACGGCTCCCTTTGGGGCACACTGCCGGACGATGAAACCCACCCCGTCGGATCCAATAAACGCCTGAGGACGGCGTATTCCGCCGCCGGCGCAAGATCCTCTGCCGGTGAATCGTACCCATCGTCCGCCGCCGCACTCGCAGTCTCACTGCCATTGTCAAAGAGTGAAAGCTGAAGCGTCGCCGCTCCCATATGGGGAGAGGAGCGCGCTTCATCCTCCGCGCTTAACAAAGCCGCCTCTGCTTCAGCGGTTTTCTTGGCCATCAGCATGCGGTCGCTGAGGAGCTCCACCAGATCCCGGGCTAAACCGAGGCTTTCAGCCGTATTGGCTAGCGGCAGTCTCCCCATCACGAAACGAAGCGCTTCATCGAGGAGACCTTTCCCGAGTTTTTCTCGGGCCAATTGATCGGCTCGGACGAGTATGCCCGCAGGGAGCTTTACGTCCAAAACCTTTGCCTCGAGGACGCCGAGCATCCAGCCGAAAAAGAGCTGCGGGAGCTTGGTGGTTCCGTTGACGGCAAATGCAGCCTTCCCTGACGTGCAGAGCACAGCAAAGAGTGCTTCACGCCAAAAGCGGTAGCCGCGGCACTCCGCCATGCCCAATGCGTCCACGCGAATATCTTCAAAGAGGTTGAAGAATGCGCTCACTCTCGGGTCTGAGTGCGCCTCTGAACCGGCTGCCTCGAAGTTCGTATGAACCACATGACAGCGCTCATGAACGCCATGACCAAAGAGATAGATGGGCGCAGCCGGATGGCTGAAGTCAATGGCCCCGAGCCAAATCGTGCGGCCGTCCGTCTGCGGGCGCCCTTTAAACTTGACGGCAATGCCGTCTCGTCTGCAGAGCGCCGGCAGCGCGAGCATGGCCATGATTCGGGCGGCATCGGCCGCGGCCGGACCGCCGGCGCCGAGTTCGGCGGCAGCATGTTCAAGGAGCGGTCTGGCCGCTCCCCAAAAACGTCTGCCCTTGAAAAGCTTTTCCGCTTTGGCGTTGACCTCACGAAAGGTCTCCGCCAAACGGCGCTTTTCCGCGCCTTTGACTTTCGCGCGCAGTCCGTCCAAACGATTAAGCTCGGCATAAAGCCGAACTTCTTCCGGCGTCGTCGGGTCGCCAAACCGTGCTTCGGTGTAGCTGGGCGGCAGGAACCTTCGCTTTTGAGAGGCTGAAGCGTTTGGCTGAGCCAAAGACTGGCACCCTCTCGCGGCGATGTGTTTGGAAGGACGCTCTTCCTCGAGCTGCAAAGCGAACTGAACGGTAGCCGTTGTCATCATGATGGATCTCCAATAAAGATGCAGTCTGCACTTTCGATTGCCGGGCAATCGATATTCAAGCTTTCTCAACCCAAGAAATGCCCCAAAACCAGCGGTCAGGGGCATGCATGAGCTTAAAAAAAAAGGCTAAATACGGCACCTCGGCAAAAGGCTTCACGAAAGTGCAGGAGTCTCAGTGCAGGCCTTCGGTCTCGAGGACCGAGGGTTTCTCCGCACGAGGGTCGAAGACTCCGCGCACATCTGCCGCAGTTCCGTGATTCGCTCGCCGAAGATCGTTTTGAGATACGTGACGAGCGCATCGCGCACCGGGCGGTCGAGCGCGTTGCCGACAGCGGTGTCTGCAGCAGCGGCAATGGGATCGGCCGAGACCGGCAAATCCCCAGCCGCATAACGCAGCGTGAGTTCCGCGAATCGGCGGGCAGCGCGGATAGAGAGCGCAAAGGAGCGGTTCTCAAACCCCAGAGGGGATTCCGCTGCTTTGCACCGAGAGCCGGCTGCCGCACGCGCCGTGAGCGCACAGATTTCTTCGGCTGCGGCCTGACCCGCACGCTCGACGAGATTCCCTTCGAGCGACGCCATGAGCACGCGCGCTTCGTCGGCCTCATGGAGACCTTCGCATCGCAGGTGCCACATACGGTCAATGACCGATCGGTCTTGGATCTGCCGGCCGAAATAACCGGCCGAGAGTTCTGTCGAATGCCCGCGGGTATTGTCGGTAAAGACAATACGCGCGAGCGGATGCCGGTCAATCACCTCCCCCGTCTGATCAATCTCGAGGGGAAGCCCTTCCAAAAGATCATTGGCGGAGACCCAGACTTCCGGCGGTGCCGCTGAGAACTCATTGATAAGGAGCACCCAGCCGTTGCGCCAAGCGAGCGCTGCCGGGCCGTCGACCCAAGTCATGCCGCTGGGTCCGAGAACCCAGCGGCCGATGAGTTCACGGCGGTCCATCCGCGGCCGAGCCGTAAAAACTACGGCCGGCATCTGCATCACTGCGCAAAATGCGAGCACTGAGGCTGTTTTGCCGGAACCGGCGGGTCCGGTGATGAGGAGCGGTTCTGCACCACCCCAGTTCCACCAGCCGGCAATGCCGTCATACGCCTCGGGCGCAAAATGCCATCCGCGCGGGAGTTCCGGCACGCGCAGCGCGCCTTCTCTCGTGAGATCGTCTCTGACATAACCCCTGGCAGCGGGATGCGCCTCATCGCTGAGGTGCAGCCCAAAACGGCTGGCCGGGACAGCTGCGATTTCCTGCTTCATTGATTTTCTCCAAAAAGAAAAACCCCAGAGCGCGTACGCGCCTGAGGCGAGCTTCGAAACCGAACCTGTCCTGCGAGGGCGAACGCCCTCAGGGGTTCAAGTTTTATTGATGTGCACGGATATTAACCGGAGTCTTGAAGGCCGTGCGTCCTTCAGCTGTAAGCGTTTTCAATATTGCAGGAGTTGCGCGGATTTTGCAAGTGCGGCAGCAGAGCTTCGTCAATCGATGATGCCGGCAGGCTTACCGAAAGCCTGCCGGTCATTGAAGCCGCTCAGTCCGCTTTGGGGAGCTCGAGCTTCGCGCCGTCGCGCCAGATGCCCGTCACCCGAAGTTCAGCGAGCTTAGAGGGCGCCGTCATGAAGGGATTCCCTGAAAGCCGGATGAAGTTTGCCCGGGCTCCCGGTTCAATAACGCCGATTTGGCCGTTTTCGGGCATGACAAGTGCGGCGCGGCCGGTGTAAAGCGCCAGAGCCGTGCCCACAGACACGGCCTCATCAGGCCCAAAAACGCCGTCGTCGGCGTCGCGACGCGTGACTGCAGCCGCGAGAGAAACAAAGACGCTGTCCGGATCTGCCCAGGTCGTGCACGGTGCGTCGGACGACAAAGCAAAGGCATCCAATCTTTGGGCGATGCTCTTTACCGGATAAGCCGCGTTGAAATCGGCGTCGGAAAGCGATGCATGGTAGCTGCGCCATTCGGCAAACGGAAAGATGATCTGCGTGGTGAATGCGGGTTTCAAGCGCATCTGATCAATGCGCTCGAGCTGATCGGGCCGCAAGAGACTCGCGTGCTCGAGGCGAACGCTCGGAACATCAGCAAGCCACGGATCTACATCCGAAAGCCAGTCGAGCACGGCATCGATTGAACGGTCTCCCATGATGTGAATCGAGAGCTGCACACCGTTTCGGCGCGCATAAGAGAGTGCGGCGAGGAATACGGGTTCTTCGAGCGTCATCATCCCGCAGGGATAGTCGAGCTTTTCGCCCTCAGCGGTTTTGTAGGGGTTCCGTACGGCCGCTGTTTTGCCCGAAATTGAACCGTCGGCAAAGAGCTTGACGCCCGCATAGCGAACCGGGCCTCGCAGTTCATCGGCACGAAAGTCCGGCATGCCCGACGAGTCTTCGCCGCCCTGCCACACGGCATAGAGGTTGAAGTCCACAGGCAGACCGCGGCGGCAGGCCTCGCGGTAAAGCGTCAGGGGCTTCGGGTCACTCCCGCGCATGACCATCATATTGGTCGTGGTGAGAATACCGTGCGACAAGTAATGGTCTTTGAGCTTTAAGAGCGATTCAACGGCGCTTTCGAACGTTTTGGCCGGTTTGGCGTGCACCTCAAGAAAGCGTACGGCACCGAGCTCAATCAATCGGCCGTCAGGCTCTCCGTTTGCATCGCGGCCGAACGCACCGCCCTCCGGATCCGGCGTGTTTCGGTCAATGCCGGCCATCTCGAGGGCCTTGGAATTCACGACCGCTGAGTGATAGTCGGAGCGCCGGATGAAGACAGGCCGGTCAGCTGAAACCTGATCAAGGTCATCTTTGAGCGGTGTGCGGCCCTCAGCGAGGAGACTTTCGTCATACCCCCAGCCTTCAATCCAGCCCTCCGGATGCTTCGCAGCCATTTTGCGCAGAGCGCTCTGGAGTTCCGGTATCGAACGGACCGTCGGCGGCGTACAGGCGGCCGCCCCCATTGTCATGGCCAGACCATCGGGATGCGCATGTGCATCAATGAAGGCCGGCATGACAAAAGCGCCGCGCATATCGATCGTGACGATTTCAGTGCCGTCAGGCGCCGGTGAGTCGTCGGCAATAAAAATACCGTTTTCAACCGTGAATTCCGTGAGAAACGGTTCACCGGTACGACCCGGAAAGGCACAAAGGTTCTTATAGTGAATTCGCGACATGACTGATGGTCTGGGGAAAAGCTTCCCTGTCCGCTGATGAATGTTGCCGGCGAACGCACAGAGGCGTCCGCTATGATGACGCAGATTCTACTCAGCCCAATCTTTTGTGCATCCGACTTCACCGTCAACGTGAAAAACTCTTTGCCGCGCTTCAACCTGCATCAGAGATTTCTCTACTGTGGAAATTCGTAATCCGATCTGAAGATATCGATTCGCATTGGAGAGCCTTGTGAGTGCCTGCGATCCTGCTGCTGAGCGGACTGCATGAATTAAAAGAAACACTGAACACACATTTCAGCGGCTGCCGGCAGTTTGAAGTCAAAAGCCGGCTGCTGCAGCCTGGAGATCCTCGATGAATCATCCTGCCATTGCACGCCGCAGTCTGCTCACGGCTGCCGGATGCGCATTGCTGCGGCCTGCAGCAGCCTCGTCGGGGCATGAACGGCTGCAGAACAAAACTTATGCGGCCGACATCATCGTCATCGGTTTTGGCGCAGCCGGCGCATCAGCCGCCATTGAGGCCGCACGAGCTGGATCGAGTGTTTTAGTTCTCGAAAAATCACCCCAGAAGTCTCACTGTTCCTCTACCCGAATGTCCTCGGGCATTTACCTTTGTCCCGACCGAGGCATCAGCGAAGAAGTCCTTGCTCAATATATAGCGTCAACCTACCTGCCCGACGGAGGCGTTTCCTACCGAGAAGGAAAGATGGATCCGGATTTGACTGCGCTTGCTCGAATTTGGGCCAAGCTGGGGCCGCAAACTTATGAATGGCTCCACAGCTTGGATCCGGACTTTCGGCAGGCGACTTCGGCGCTTTTCACAACGCCGCGGTTTATGCGCCTTTGGGAGGGCTACCGCCCTCACCTTCAAGGGCTCATCGCGACTTACGGCAGATGGAAAGGTTTTCAGCACAGCACGTTCGGCTCCCCCAAATTGGAAACCAGCGGCGGGGAAGCGCTCTATGCCTGTTTGAATGAAGGCATCCGGTCCGCGTCAGGCATTTCGATTCGCTATGCCTTTCAGGCAACGGAGCTGATTGCCGACGGCGATGCCGTCATCGGCGTGCGTGCAGTTTCAGAGAACACCGAACATCAGTTTCTGGCTCGGCAAGCCGTTATCCTCACGTGCGGCGGCTTTGCTTTTAACCGCACAATGCGCGCTTCGCTTCTCCCAGCAAGCGGAAATCAATTTTGGGCAGCTTCGGGCGCCCCGGAAAATACGGGCGACGGCATCGGTATGGGACTTCGCGCCGGTGCAGCACTCATTGCGTCCTGCAGTTACTTTGATCGATTCTGTGCGCTCCTGCCTCAAAAGTACAACGGCATCCGTCTGGGCGTACCGCTCAGCTGTATCGGAAGCCCTCACTCCATCCTCGTCGACAACTTTGGAAGACGCTTCACCAGCGAATCGGAGCTTCGCGATCAGGAGCAGCACTACGGGTTCTATCAGGAACTGCTTCAATTCGATCCTGCAACGCTCTCATTCCCGCGCGCTCCGGTCTGGCTGATTTTTGATCACGCTCTGATGCTGAACGGCCCGCTCGCCACGCTCGGCGAAGGTTCGACCGTCAGCGGCCTGACGACCTGGTCAGAAGACAATCTGGAGGCCGTGCGCAAGGGATGGATTTTGGCGGGCGAAACCATAACGGAACTGGCCCAAAGCATTGCCCGGCATCCCGACAATGCATCCAGGCTTTCAGCTGAGCTGCTCCAAAAAAGCATCACTCACTTCAACCGCGCCGCCCAATCGGGATTTGATGAACAGTTCGACCGTGATCCCAGTACTTTGGAACCCATTGCTCAGGCACCGTTTTATGCGATGCCTGTATCCATTGATGTGCCTCATATGGGGGCGGGCCTAAAAACCGACCGCAACAAGCAGGTTCTGCGCTGGGACAATACCCCGATTGAAGGGCTCTACGCCGCGGGAGAAACTGCGCCGGTCAGTCAATTCATTCATGACCGCGGCGGACATCTTTCTGAATGTCTGGTATTTGGGCGTCACGTCGGCCGCATTGCCGCTGCGCTGCCAAAGCGAGGCCGGCAATGAGAATCCGCAGCCTGAAGCACAAGCAGCTGATTGCTTTGCTGCTTGTCGCCCTGACGCCGCTCTTCGCACTCACTGCCTCGATGTGGATGCAAGCCCAAAACAGCAAGGAACAAGCCGTTCAGACTTATCAAGGATATGCCGATACCATTGCCATCGCTTTTGAAAAGGAATTGGATCGTCAGAAAGAACGGCTTGAAGAAGCTGCCGTAGCCGCAGGCCTGCTCTTTAGCTCCCCTGATAACGCTGACATCAGGGCTTTTGAGCAAATTCTTTATATTACGTCTGGCCGATACAGCTCCAGCATCGCAGTGAACGTCAGCGGCCAATTGCTCGCCTATTCTTCTGCGCTTACGCCGGATCAGGCCGAAAGCATCATCACGAATCCGTCCGAACATTGGTTTTTCCGGCAAACGATCCGGAGCGGCCGGACAACTTTAGGGGAAGCGAACGATTCGAATTCAGGTGCTTATGTCTTCATTGGAACGCCCGTTTTCAGCCGCAGCATTTATCCGCATATTGATGCGGTATTGATTGCCAAAGTCGACTTGCAGAAACTGCTGGAGACTGCAGCCGATGCTTATATGCCGGCGAATGCTTCTATTACGCTCGAAAGCAGCCGCAGCGAGCTCGCTTCGCTGGGCCGCAAGCCTCACGCGAATGCCATTGCACTTTCTGCAGCAATGACAAATTTCCCATGGAAAATTGAAATAACGGCTGAACAAGCCGATATTTTGACTCGCCCGAATTTAATCTCACTCTTGGGCACGCTCGTTGTCATTTTCATCTCAGCGATATCCTTTCTTTTCGGCCGTGCCTACATCAAGACGCTGAAGACTTTTTTTGACGAACTCTCTGCATCCATCGGCATATTAAGTCAAGGGAAGCCGCTCCCTGCAGCTGTCGGCAATCTCGAACGCGTGTCCGAAGCGAAAGGCCTGCTCACACAGTTCCGAGAAATGGCAGACCATGTCGTTAAAAGTGATCTTGCCCTGCGTGAAGCCAATGCGCACTTAGAGCGTCGGGTTAAACAGCGCACAGCAGATTTAGAGCGGCGCAATCGGGAACTCTCTGCCATCAATCTTCTGCTTTCCCCTATAGCGCAAAGCCCAAAAGACAATGACGCCCGAGTATTTTCTATGGCTTTAGAACGATTTGGGCAGGCCTGGGATTTAGATCAAATTGTTATTGCGGATGGTGTGCATCATTGTTCGAGCCGCGAAGTGAGACAACACTATCAAACGGTTACTCCGCTTAAAGACGAAAAAGTGCTTGCGGTCCGGTCCTCATATCCAATGAATCCTGAGCTACAAGAAGCCCTTGAGCGGTTTGCTCGATTCATTGACATTGTGCTCGACAATAAGCGTCTCTATATTGACATCAGCAAACAGCACGCTGCGTTGACCGCAGCGCTGGGGGGCATGGCGGAAGGATTTGTTCTATTCGATAAAGACGCCAAGGTCATTTTTTCCAATGAGAAATTCCGCAGATTTACTTCTGATTCACTGCGGCTCAATCTTGAAAAGTCATCGCGCGAAATCTTTGATTTCTTGAATCCATTAAGTCCTTCGTCAGCAGCGCATGAAAGCCCGTCTTCAGCTCAGAATGACGTCTTGGAGCTGATAGACAAAGACGCTAAACGCAGACATTTCCATCTCTCACGATTGACAGTTCATCTTTGCGGCTATGACCATCATGTGTTCGACGGACTGGCGGTCCTTGTCCGCGATATCACCAATGAATATGAGGTCAGCCGACTCAAGGATGATGTCATCGGACTTGTTGCGCATGAGCTGAATAATCCAGTAGCCACTATCCGCATCGGTTTGGAAACACTCATTAAACGCAATAATCATTTGAGTCCTGAGCTTCGTCTCCAGATCACAGAAAATATGGCCAGTGATGCCCTTCGGCTGCAAAATTTAATCACGGAATGGCTAAATATTTCTAGATTAAACAGCGGCGTTTTGTCCTGCAAAATGGAAAGATTGGATGTTGTTGGATTAATTTCGCAGCAAATAGATGAATGGGAAAAACAAACTGAAATGACCGTTCAGCAGCTTTATAAGTTCTCTCCGCTTTATACGATGGGCGATGCCGCCCGTCTTCGTCAAGTGTTAAGAAACCTATTGGATAACGCATTGAAGTATAACAATAAAACACGTCCCAAAATTTCAGTATCTGTCAAAACGATGAATGCAGATATTATTGTGGACGTTCAAGACAACGGCATGGGTATCGCTGCGGAAGATCTGGAAAAAATATTTGAGCGGTTTTATCGAAGTGAACGAGCTCGGCAGCAAACTCAGCAAGGATCCGGGCTCGGTTTAGCCATCTGTCGTGCGATCGTTGAAAGATTTGGCGGAACACTAACGATAAAAGATACAGCTCTTGAT
>CDYG01011946.1_pt1 | contig 18026 bp, 14 predicted proteins | sample 554931 | NCBI WGS metagenome assembly CDYG01 (sample SAMEA3182055, study PRJEB8094) | gut metagenome | biome: human; feature: gut; material: Stool; isolation source: human stools | place: Canada | collected 2012-11-13
ATGTTAAGATGCCTGTATCTGAGTTTTCCTGCTGTATGCCTAAGACGCTGGACAGCCATTTCTCAACAATGAGCACGAATCGAGCCCTTCAGCCGCCGCTTCCTGCGGCACTTCGTCCCTATGAAGATGTGATGAAACTCCTTGCGGCTTTCAGCGGGCCGAACTGTGAAGTCGTGCTTCATGATCTTTCGGATCCAGTGCACTCCGTCGTGCGTGTGGAAAACGGTGAAGTGACGGGGCGTGCCGTCGGTCAGGGACTGCGTCACTTAGTGCCTAACCTCTTGCGAATGCCCAGAACCGATGACGGCGGACTTAGTTCCGAGAGCCCGAATCTCCTGCCGGTTTATTGGCTCAGAAGCCGCGGGCGTCTGATTCGTGCACTGTCGCTCCTGATTCGGGACGATGCGGGCGAGGTGATCGGCGTTCTCTGCATCAATCAGGATGTCACCAATGTGTCTGCTGCTGCGGGGCAGCTTCAGGCGCTTTTAGCGCTTCTGCCGCCTGGAGAGGCTTCCATCCTTCCGGAGGCATCTGCAGATGCTCTCGCGTCCGAACACGCTGCGGTGCAATTGGCGTCTGCAGTTCCAAGAGACACAGAGGCCAAAGATCTTCAAAAAGATGCAGATATCGAACCGGAAGGCAGCGTACTCAAAACGGTTTACGCCATGATCGACCGCATGACGGAACGTATTCGGGCCGGAAGGTCGTCGTCGGCCGTTCTGGCCCGCGAAGAACGGCTTCCGCTCGTTCGCTTCATGGATACGCGCGGCGTGTTTCTTGTTAAGGGCGCGCTCGACTATGCCGCAGAGCGTTTGGGGGTCTCAAAGGTGACGCTTTACAGCGATTTGGATCTCCTCAGGCGCGAATCGGAATCAGCCGGCTCTTCCGCCTCAGGACGGCAGAAAAAGTGAAGAACACGCCAAAACCATAAAACATCCTTCACCGCCGGAAACGGCTGGGAGCAAACAATATGAAATTCATCGATCCCGGATTCAAGGGGAACAACCCCGGCCATTACAGCACGGCAGTGGTCTCAAACGGCATGCTTTACGTTTCCGGGCTGCTGTCCATGGATCCAGATACGCGCGAGGTCTGTACGGGCGACATTCAGGCGCATGCTGCGCAGGCCCTCCAAAATCTCGACCGAGTGCTTAAAGCCGCGGGTGTCGAGCGCAGTCAAGTGGTTTTCTGCCGCGTCTATACCCCGTCCAACGAATACTGGGGGCCCATCAATGCTGTATACGCCCAGTTTTTTGGCGAACACAAACCCGGCCGGGTTGTCGTTTCGACTACTCCGCTTCACTTCGGCTGCCTCGTTGAAATCGAATGCATCGCCGAACTCGAAGCCCATGACTGATTCAAAGGGGAAGAAGAACTATGTTCAGCTATGTCTGCACCGCCTGCGGCAAAAAAACACCTGCCGATACGCTTGCGCCCGTTTGCGGCTGCGGCGGGCTCTTCGAACTTGATTTCAAGAGTCCGAAGTGGGATGACGCCAAGATTGATCAGAAGTGCTGGAGTATTTTCCGCTACCGCGACTTTATGGCCGTTGACGGTGATGTTTGGCAGAGCGTCTCACTGGGTGAAGGCATGACGCCCTTGGTGGAACTCGAACCGGGTCTCTACGTCAAGGTCGACTACGCCATGCCGACGCTCTCCTTTAAGGATCGCGGCGCGGCTACGCTGGTTGCACATATGAAGGCGATCGGGGTGAAGTCTTGTGTGCAAGACTCGAGCGGCAATGCCGGCAACGCCGTAGCAGCCTACTGCGCCAGAGCAGGCATTCAGTGCGAAATCTATGTTCCGGAAGGAACGAGCCCCAAGAAGATCACCATGATTGAGGCGCACGGCGCCAAAGTGCATGTCATTCCCGGGTCGCGCGACCACTGTGCCGATGTTTGCCGCGCTCGAGTACGTGAAGAGGGCATCTACTACGCCAACCACGTGGTGAATCCCTTCTTTTATGAAGGCATGAAAGCCTATATCTATGAGGTGTATGAAGAGCTCGGCCGTATCCCGGAACACGTTGTTCTGCCCGTCGGCAACGGCACGCTCTTTATCGGTGCGGTGAAAGCGCTCGAACATCTTCTGGAATCCGGCGCGATTGACCATTTCCCGAAGATTGTGGCGCTTCAGAGCGAATACTGCGATCCGCTCCTTAAAGCGCGCGAATTGGGGCTGGACACACCGGTCTCCATAGACGTGAAACCGACGATTGCCGAAGGCATCGCGATCGGCAAGCCGCTTCGCGGCAGCGAGCTGCTTGAAATGATGAAAAAGCACGACATTACCGTTGTGGCAGCTCCCGAGGACAAGATTCTTGCCGCCCGCGCCAAGATTGCACGGGCCGGGCTCTATATCGAGCACACGACCGCCGCCAACTTTGCCGCTTGGGATCATTACTGCGAACTTTACGGACCGAGCACTGACGTGCTGATTACGCTCTGCGGCGCAGGGATTAAATCAGACCACTAATGGAGCCGGGCCCGAAAGCCAATATCTGCAGATCGACCCCGCAGCTGATCTGCAGATAACAAAAAAAGCAAACCGCCACCACCACTGGAGACCTACCGCTATGCTCGGAATCCTCATTACCCTTCTTGTGATCGCAGGGGTTGCGTACTGCGTCCTCAAGAATTATTACCCGCCAATTATCCTGCTGCTTGCTGGTTTCGTGATGCTTATCTGCGCAGCCCTGAACGGAACCATGCCGGTGGCCGACGCTAAGTCGACGCACTTCTTTGGGTTTGATCTGGCTGAAGCCTTCACAAACCTGATGAAGGGACGTCTGCCGGGCCTTGGCCTCAACATCATGCTGATTGCAGGCTTCTCGGTTTATATGGACCGCATTGGCGCTTCAAAAGCGCTCGTTAAGCTTTGTGTGAAGCCGCTGAGCGCCATCCGCTCGCCTTATGTGCTTCTTGCCGTCACTTATGTGGTCGGTCAGTTCATGGCGCTCTTTATCAATTCCGCAGTGGGTCTGGGCCTGCTGCTGATGGCTTCCATTTATCCGCTCCTCATCGCGCTCGGCGTTTCGCGAGCCTCTGCTGCGGCAGTGATCGGCTCAACATGCTGTCTGGATCTCGGACCTTCATCCTCGAATGCAATGCGAGCTGCCGACCTGCTCGGGACGGACGTGGTCACCTATTTCGTACAGAGCCAGATTCCGGTAGCGCTTTGCGTGATTGCAACGGTTGCCGTCGGTCACTTCTTCATCCAGCGCTGGTTTGACCGCAAGGCTCTGCATGCCGGAGAAGCCGAGGCTGCTGAAGTGCCGGACGAATCGACTGATGAACGTCTCAAAAAGGCTTTTGAGGGTGCTGGTCCTGTGCACTATGCACTTTTGCCGGTGCTGCCGCTCGTTTTGCTGATCGTCTTTTCGCCGATGGTTTATGACGGCATCAAGCTCTCGCTGCAGACGGGTCTCATCGTCTCGATCATCATCGCTTTTGTGGTTGATTTCATTACGCGCCGCTCTTTCCGTGAGTCCACGAAAAACACCCAAGCCGTCTTTGAAGGCATGGGCAAAGTTTTCACTTCGACCGTCGGTCTCATTTGCTGCGCGGAACTCTTTGCGCTCGGCATGAATAAACTCGGCGGCATCAGCACGCTGATTTCCATGGCGGCCTCCATGGAGTCCGCCGGCGTATGGGTGATGCTGCTCATCATGCTGACAATCATGGTCGTTGCTACCGTGGTGACTGGCTCGGGCAACGCGGCCTTTTTCGCGTTCTCGCCGCTTCTGCCTGAGGCTGCCGCGAGCGTAGGCATCAACGCGGCGATTCTCGCCGTCCCGGTGCAGCTCTCTGCCGGTATCGCCCGTACGATGTGCCCGATTGCCGGCGTCATCATCGCGGTTTCCGGCATTGCCGGTCTTTCTCCCTTTGAACTTGTCCGCCGCACAGCGCCGGTGATGATCCTCGCGCTCATCATGAATGTCGCAGCTTCGGCCATCTTCCTCTAATTTCCTGACCCCGCTTTGGAGAAGAAATAATGACAGCACTCCTTATTAAAAATGCGCGCGTCTTCGCGCCGCAGGATCTCGGCAAAAACGATGTTCTGATGGTCAATGACCGCATCGTTGCCGTCGGACAAAATCTCGCCCCTCAGCTGCCGGATCTGGAGATCCTGGATGCCGGCGGCAAGATTCTCACGCCGGGCTTTTTTGATCAGCATATTCACGTCACGGGCGGCGGCGGCGAGGGCGGACCGTCAACACGTACGCCGGAACTCGTGCTTTCGGAATTGATCAGCTGCGGCACAACGTCCGTCGTTGGCGTTTCGGGTACGGACTATACGACGCGCTCCATTCCGAATCTTCTGGCGAAGGTTCGGGCGCTGCAGACCGAAGGCGTATCGGCTTGGATGTATACCTCCAACTACAAGTATCCGGCAACGACGCTCACGGACTCTATTGCCAATGACTTGTTCTTTGTGCCCGAAGTTATCGGCGTGAAAATTGCGCTTGGCGACCACCGCTCATCATTCCCGACGACGCAGCAGGTTCTTGCTGTGCTCGCTGAGGTTCGTGTCGGCGCAATGATTGCCGGCAAGACCGGGTTCCTCCATATTCACACGGGCAATATTCCGGGTGCCTTCGAGATGTATGACGAGATCCTGGCCAAAGGGTTCCCGATCAAACATATTCGCCCAACCCATTGCGGCCGTATCCGTCACGTTTTTGATTCTGCTGTTGAGTTCGGCAAGAAGGGCGGCTGGATCGACATCACAACCGGCGCTTCCTGCTGCTTCGATCATCCCGCTCAGGCCGTTATTGAAGCGGTTGGGATGGGCGTTGATCCGACGCACATAACGCTTTCGACCGACGGCCACGGCTCTGTTCCGCGTTTCAATGAAAAAGGCGAAATGGTCGGACTCGGCGTGGGCGGCGTTGACGGCAACCTCAAAGAGACGCTTCGTTTGATCAGCGACTACAAAATGCCGATCGAACAGGCACTGCTCTTCACAACGAAGAATGTGGGCGACGCGCTCGGTCTCAAGGATCAGGGACGCGTCGAAGTCGGCGCCTGTGCCAATGCCTGTCTTTTCACCGAAGATTTCAAACTCACTCACGTCGTCGCCCGCGGACGCGTGATGATGCGTGACGGAGAGGTTGTGGTCAAAGGGACGTTCGAAATTTAATGAACGGCATTTTGTGAGAGTACGCTCAAGCCTCTCAAGAAAATCAGCAGGTTAAGGTAGGTCTGCGCGAAACAAGATATGCCAAAAATATGAGTTGCCGCATGGACGATTTGTGCAGACCCTCCTTAGATACTTTTTCAGTAGAATAAAGAAGTAGAAATTAAGTTTTCTACGACGTCAACACGTAACCAAATATTGCACGGGGGGGGGTAAACTGCCCCTCCCAGCGTTGAGCAATCGGCGCTTTCCTTCGAACTTCGTGTTTCAAGTCTTCGGGCTTGGATGCGAAGTTTTTTTATTTCCTCCAAGTCTCGAGACAATCTCTTGGAGAGAAATGAATGAAGAAAAGGCAATTAACGCCGTTGGCTCTTGCCGTGGGATTGGCGCTTATCAGCCAAGTGGGTTTAGCGAAAGATCAAACCGGTGCGACAATCAAGGCCACCCAAGCTACCACTACGAAGGCTTTTACCGACACCACGGACACTTATACCGCTAGAGATGCAGACACGGAAACGGTAGCGGGTGTGAATGGCAGAACGCTCAATGTCACCTTCAAAGACTTAACCCTGGTCAATAACAGTACGAACCAGTTGTCTTCGGTGATCAACGCCGATACGGGAACTTTGACCTTTACCGGGGGCAAGTTGACCCTGAATAAAGAGGTAGCCCCCACCCAAGCTGGCTACGGCAATCAAAGTTTCATTAGCAACAAGAAGCCAACAACATCGGCCCCAGTTGGCACGCTGACCTTTGACACAGCAGTCAGCATGGGCGGCTCCGTTCCTTATGGTATTTATCTGCAAGGCACTGCGACCTTCAAGCAGGGGTACGACATGGAGATTGACCGTACGGGGCAGACCGGATCGTTAGATGTCGCGGGGGTGCTCTTCCAATCGGGAGGATCTCTTACCACGGATCAGCCGACTTCAATGACGGTGACGGCCAGCGCTAACGATAAAAAGCTGCAGGGAATCGTTTTGACGACTGGGGAGAAGTTGTCTACCAAAACGTTGATGATGACTTTGAACGGCAACAAGTCCTTGACCAACTTCCAGGGCATCGTGGATGTCACCAATCAAACGGGGAAGGCCGACATGACGGTCGACGGTCCCTTATCCATCACGATGAAGACGGGACAAGAAGCTCGAGCTCTGGATTTACGCGGGAAGCGCAATTACGTTTTTGCGGACGCCGCCGAGATCAACCTCAGCGACGTGACGACTGCGTTTGGGTTATATACGTCTAGTCAGGTTGAGTTCCAAGGGAATGTTGACATGACCCTGGATGCAACAGGCGACTCTTGGGGCATATATGCATATAGAAACGAAACGGCTCAAGCCACGGATCCATCCGCGAATGTGACGCTCAAGAAGGCCGTCATCAAGTTCACCGGGGACGATAAGACGGTTGACCAAACCGCTATTTATCTGCAGGATAAAGCACAGCTGGAGGCAGAATCCTTGGAGACTAACGCCAAACAAGCGTTGCTGGCTGAGGGTGGCTCCAGCATTCGCGTCACGGGGGACTTGATTGCCTTCGAGCGTGAATCCGCCATCGATGCCGACGGCGACGGCAGCAACATCGTCGTGAATGCAGACGGCACGGGCAAGGTGCAATTTTGGGGTTCCACCGGGATTGTCGGCAACAGCACGCTGGAGATGAACGTGGGCTCCGGTACTGCGGCTGAAGATTCGTATTGGAGTGTTTCCCAAGAGTCGAGGCTGACCAAACTTTCCGTGGCCTCGAACGCGGCCCTGAATTTCTTGGTGACGCCGGACATGGTCAACAGCCTCACGAACAAGGCCATCGTAACCTCGACCGGAACGGATCCCGTTTTGCTGCATTCCGACAGCAAGATCGCGTTGGCCGGCACGGGGTTCGACCTCGACCAAGGGCTCAACATCCCGCTGATTTACAGTAACGCCGGCATTGCCTTGGATACGCTCAACAACCTTTTGAAGGCGGACACGAAATTGCCGGACGCTCTCAAAACGGATTTGAAGCTGGAACGGTTGAAGTCTCAGGCCCGCATCGAGACCAATCAGCTCAGCAAAGACCAATACGATTTGCTGATGAAGGATCCAAACACGTTGGTGGCAGAGTTCGCGCCCCAAAAGAATCCTGATCCGGACAAGCCGAACCCTGATCCGGATAAACCGGGCACGGATCCTGACCAGCCGGGCACCAATCCGGGACAACCGGGTACTACCGAGCGAATCAACGAACAAACCGACGCCCTGATGCAGTCGAGCTTGGCTGCCGCCTCCACGCTGTTTGCGGCCGACGAGCTTTTGATCGACTCCACGATCAAATCCCGCCAAGGCGTGCGGCAGACCGGACCCTTTGCGGCGGCCAAGGTCGGCAAGTACGACTTGGACGTGTCGGGTTCGGCCGATTCGACGGTGATTTCCGGCCTGTTGGGGTATGCCTTCAATGTGCAGGATTCTGAGGTCGGCAGCTTCATGGAAATGGGGCACGGCACCTATGACACGAAGACCGCGGACGTCGGTTCGCTCTTTGGTGTGGCCACGGGTGACGGCAAACACAACTACGTGGGCTTCGGTGTTTACGGAAACTATGCGACGCCAGTGGACTGGCTGCATGTCACCGGATACGTGAAGGGCGGCTGGCTGCGCAGCGAATTCGCCGTGGATTTGGGCGGTGTGGACGAAGACTTTGACCGCACCAGCAACTACTGGGGTGCACATTTGGGTGTGTACGGTGAGTTCGCCGTGGCCGACAAGTTCAAGAACCGCACCTTCATCAACTACTTCTATGACGGTCGGGAAGGCGAGAACTATCGCTCCAAGGGCGGGGTTGAATACCACCTCGATGCTCTGAACCTGCATCGGGCGCAAGTGGGATCGGTGTTTGAGTACGCCTACACATCGACCCTGCGGCCCTATGTGGCATTGACCTACGAATACGCCTTCAAAGCGGATGCCAAGGGCAAATTCACTGACCAAGACGGTTCGATGGCTTTGAACGCCGCCGATCTCGAAGGCAGCACGGGCATCGCCTCCATGGGCTGGACCTATCAAAACGGAGCCAAGAGCTTTGAGTTTGACATCGGTCTTAACGGCTACGTCGGCAAGCGTCAGGGCGTGAGTGCCCAGGCGCAGGCCGCGTGGAAGTTCTAGTCATCCATCTGCCGCAGTCCAAGTGAATTCTTTCCTTGGCTGCGGGCCTTTCTTTGCCCCGGATGCCTGGAAATTCTTTCGTTCATTCCGATTCCGGGGTGTCAGACACCTTATACGAGTAAAAAATGAAATACGGAAAATTGACCCCGTTGGCCTTCGCCTTGGGAATGCTTTTTGCTGGCCAAAGCTTGGCTGCCGACACGGTAATTTGGAATAACAATCAGGATTTCTCTCCTCTTCCAAGTAATCTTGGTAAAGACATCCGTATTGAACTTGCTTCAAGTGACAACACCTGCAATTTTTGGAGATGTAATTACAACCTGGATGGACAAATACAGGGCCCTTTACCAGCAGATCCAATATGGGGCACGATCACTACGCAAGCAGGTGCCAAATACAGCTTGTGGGTGGGGCATAGCCTCTTGTTTATCGACCAATTTATTGACAGGGCTGACGGAATCCGAATTTTTGGTACCAGTAGCTCAGACGTGCCTAGTCTTACTAATTCCTATGTTCGCGAAGAAGGCACCGGAGAGTTGCGCCTTCAGAACATCAACATCAAAAATGTCTCCGTTAATAATGGGGCTGAGTTAACTCGCCTTTATTTTGATAAAGTGTTTACTGGTGACAAAAGTACGATCGAGTCGTTGGAAAACTTCGGAACGATTCAAAGAATCGAGGTCAACTCCGCCTATCTTGCTGAGAATACCGCCAGCAAAATCGAAGAAATCAAGAACCACGGCAAGATTGGGAACATTTCCTCGATCAATATCGGCACGCTGTCTTCAGACGCTGGATCCATCAAGTCGATCACAATGTCCGACTTTCAGATCGATAAGATTGATTTGAAAGGTACGGCTTTGGGCGATGCGACGGCTTCGCGTGCCGACGGTCCGAACGGCATATTGGTCACCGGCAGCGGCAAGATCGGTACGGGACAGGGGGACGCCATCACGATCGACGCCAACAGTTCGATTGCCGGTTTCAGCATTGAATCTTTGACAGAGGCAGACGGTACCGTCAAACAGGGTGTCATTGACGGCGACATCAATATCGCAGGCAAAGTCCATGAAATCGATCAGGGTACCGGAGCCGAAAACCTCACGGCCGGCATCGTCAACCTCGGTACGATCAATGGTGCCTTGAAATACAGCGGTGCCGATGAATTAACGCTCATCAATCACGGCACCCTGAAAAAGACGGCGGCCAACGACCAAGCGAACTTGGTCTTGTCGGGGACCGGTACGGTGCGGGTCAAGGAATGGTATGTGCACATTGACGGGGAAAATGTGACGCAGGACACGGCTATGGTGGTCGATGGTGTGGACCATCTGAGAGTTGATAAGCTCGTCATGACCTCTATTCAGAATGTGGTGACGGAGCCCGGCGACCCCAAATTCAATCTGAATTATGCGGTGCTCGATGCCAATAACAATTTGAAGGAGCTCGATGAGTTCAATCCCAATGAAATCGCTCGTCCCAAGGAGGTGGAATTTAGTGATGAGCTCAAAGATTATGGTTTGGGCGGCCGCTATGAGCAGAATACGGGTTGGTATCGGGCCGGGGTTGACGTTGACCGTACCGGCAGCTCCGTGCTTGGTCAGACCTTAGTCAATCAGTTGGCCCGCCGCCAAGTGTTTGTCGACGCTTCGTTGGCAGACGTCTATGCGAGCAGCCTATATCACCAGCGTGAATACGGCCAAGAGCAGATGTGGTTTGTCAAACCGTACTTTGGGCAGGAAAAATCCTCGCTCATGGGCGGAGCGACGGTGAAGGGCCACACCACGGGCGTCATGGCAGGCGGCAGCAAAAAGCTCGAAGACAATAAGTTCTCGGTCTTCTTGGGATATGAAAGCTACGAAGGAACGTCGCACAATTTGGATCTCGACATGGATACGCTCTATGTCGGCGGCAATTACATACGTTCTTTCGCACAAGCTGATACGCACGATTTCTACGGCAAGGCGGATTTGTTGGGCGCCTACAGCTCGACCAAACTCGCCCGCACTCTGCCCGAAATGCAGGCTTCGGGAACGGCTCATACGCTTGCCTACAACGCCGCCGTGCACGTGGGCATGAATTACTACTTGCCGCAGCAGAGCGTGCTCTCACCAGAAATCGGGCTCGGCGTCATGGGAGGCCGTACAGGAGCATTTGACGTGGACGGCTCTCAGGCCCAGTCCCTTGAGGAGCGTTTTGACGCGACGCATGTTAATATTGGTTATGGTGATATTTCTCTGAAATGGCACCAAAACTGGGAGCCGGTGCTGGGGACGTCTCTGATTAAAACCTTGATGGCTGGCGGCGTGCGCTACAACTTCAATCATTCGATGGACGTTGGCGCGAACATTGCAGGCATTTGGGGTTCGGATTCGGTGGATCTGCCCCGGACGTACCAGTACTTCAACACGTCGTTGATTTTGGAATTCAATAAGCACACCAGCATCACCTTTGGTTATGTCGGCGTCTATGACTCGACCGGCCATTCACATAACGCCACGGCGAAGTTTGCCTACGCGTTTTAATCGTGCCCGGCTCTTTCGCCCTGGCACCATGGTTCTTTCAGGGTGAAAGAGCGTTCAAGCGTTCCTTTGGAATCGGATAAGGGGAATATTAGGCTGCTGATATTCCCCGATATCCGATACATTCCATCTGTGACAGTCCTGCGCAGAGTGTTTATCCAAGCGGACGTCAATCTGTCTGAGTGCACCGTTTTTCATTGAAAAAACAATGAAAAAGATTCTTCTTCGGACTGCACGCCTTTCTCCGTGATCGCTGCCGGTGAATCGATTCCAAGAGTTTTGCCCCGCTCCTGCAGCATGAACATCTGGAGAGTGAGATGGGTTAATTGTTGTGCGCTAAGAGCAGGAAACTGCTAAAAAACAGGCAAAACAGGATGTTATCGAGGTAAATCCGACACCGCACAACAGTATTACGATATCGAATTTAGCAAACAGTTCTGGTTGAGGACTTTGGATAACATGTCCTGTTTTGCGCAGACCTTTGGTTAATTTGCCGATTTCTTTAAGAAAACATCTGACGTGTTTTCATTAAGCACTGGCTAAATCAGAGCTTGCCGCCTTCAACCACGAGATCATCAGGATTGGACGTTTTGCCGTAGACCGGGGCGAGCGTGGCTGCATAGTCCTGGTGGAAGAAGTTTTCCTTCCCAAGATTGACGATTTCCTGATTGATCCAGTCGAGAAGACCCTTATTGCCTTTCTGGACGGCCGGAGCGATGGTGTCAAGATCACCCAAGGAAGGAATGCCGACCTTGAAGCCCTTATGTACCAAGGCCCAGGCGAGGACTTCAGTGTTGTCGGTGGAGAAGGCGTCGCCGCGGCCGTCAAGCAGGGCATTGTAGGCGTCGGTGTACTGGTCGTACTTCTGCAGCTTTACCTTCGGATGATTCTTTTCAAAGTAGGGTTCTGCGGTCGTGCCTTTAGCGATGATGAGCGTCTTGCCGTCGAGCTGCTTCACATCGGTAATAACGGCGGACTCAGGCGAAACGACGCCAAGCGCAACCTTCATGTAAGGCAGTGCAAAGTCAACTTTTTCCGCGCGGTCTTTCGTTACGGTGAAGTTGGCAAGAATAATGTCTACTTTGTCAGTGACCAGGAATTCAACACGGCTGGCCGGATCGACGGAGATGTACTTCACTTTGACGCCGAGGTCCTTGGCGAGGCGGTCGCCGAAGTATACGTCATAGCCCGCGTATTTCCCCTGGGAGTCAACGTAGCCGAACGGAGCCTTGTCGGAAAAGACGCCGATGACGACTTCTCCACTCTGCTTGATCACGTCAAGCGGACGGGCTTCGACGGCAGCAGTGACGGCTGAGAGCGCCGCTGCGGCAACCGCGACGGCGGCAATCTTCTTCGTGAAGGTTTGGATGATGGACATGGAATTTCCTCCAGAAATACACCGGCACTTTATGAGGTCAAGAGAAGTGCAGGGCGCCGGCGGTCCATGCCTTCCTCGGATGTTTTGATGCAGCTGCTTCGTCTCAGCTGCATCGTCAGGTTGTTGGATTCATTTGGGCGACGGGGTTTCGTCCGATCGCTTATGACGTGTGTAGGTAAAGGTTTTGAGAAATTCCGCTGCGCGCTTCGTCTTTGGCGTCGTAAAAAACGCTTCCGGCGAATTCTCTTCAATGACATGGCCGTTTTCGAGAAAGACAATGCGGTCGGCGACGGCCCGCGCAAATTCCATTTCGTGCGTGACGATCACCATTGAGAGGCCGCTGTCGGCCAGCTCCACAATGACGTCGAGCACCTCGCGGACCATTTCCGGGTCAAGAGAAGCGGTCACTTCGTCAAAAAGCATCACGCTCGGGTTCATGGAGAGCGCTCGGACAATGGCCGCACGTTGTTTTTGTCCGCCTGAAAGCTGCCGCGGATAAAAATCGCGTTTGTCCCAGAGCTTCACGCGCTTCAAAAGGGTTTCAGCCTGAGCCAGCGCGTCTTCACGGGAACGCTTGGCGACATGCAGGGGAGCGAGCAAGATGTTTTCGAGTACCGTCAGGTGCGGGAAAAGGTCATAGCTTTGAAAAACCATGCCGATGCCGCTGCGCAGCGTGCTGCCGAATTCGAGCGGTTTTCCTTTGAGCAAGATGTTGCCGCCTTGGATGGGCTCGAGACCGATCAGGCAGCGCAGAAACGTGGATTTGCCGCAGCCAGACGGCCCGAGAATCACCGCGACTTCTTTGTCGTGAAGCGTGAAGTCGATGCCGTTGAGAATCACAGCGTCGCCGAACTTCTTTACGAGACCGCGCGTTTCCAAAACAATGTCATTGGCCATTTTTATGCTTTCCATTTCTTTTCGAGGGCCTTGGCGGCGAGGGATACCGGCCAGCATGCAAGGAAGTAAAGAAGAAACACGGCGCCGTACACCCAAAGCGCTGCAGTCGGATACTCAAAGCGGTTGGCATCAATGATCTGCTGACCGGTCTTCAAAACTTCAACAATGCCGATGAGCACTACAAGACTCGTCGTCTTGATCATGCGGGTAATAAGGTTGATCGAGGGCGGAATCAATTGACGAACAGCCTGCGGGAGCACCACCAGGCGCATCGTCTGGAGTTTGGAGAGGCCGAGTACCTGGGCACTTTCATACTGCGTCTTCGGAATGCTGATGAGTGCACCGCGAACCAGATCTCCCATTTCTCCAGTACCCCAAAAGGTAAAAACAATAATCGCGCTCCAATACGCAGAGAGATTCCATCCAAAGGCTCGAGTGAATCCGAAATAAACCACGAAGAGCAGAACCAGCTGAGGCATGATTCGCACGATTTCAAGGTAAATCCGAGAAACGACCCTCGCAATGGGATTCTTTAGCGTCATGAAGATGCCGAGAAGAATGCCCAGCGGAATGGAAAGACCTGCAGACAAGAGACTGATATGCAGTGTTGTCCACAGCCCCTTCAACAGAAGGAGTGAGTTGATGCCTTGAAAGAAGACATTAATTCCCGAATCCTGCATAACGCACCTTCTTTTCAAGCCAATAGCCTAAGAGTGAAATCGGGAGCAGCAGTACTACATAAGCCGAAACGAGAAGAATGAGTGATTCGTCGGTTTTGTAGGAATTGCCGATAAGATCCTTCGTGACGTACATCAGATCCGGAAGCGCAATGGCGCTGACAACTGAAATTTCCTTAATGAGAAAGATGATATTGGCGACCAACGGCGGAACCGATACCGCAAACGCCTGCGGCAGCACGACGAGCATCATCGTCTGGAAGGGCGTAAGGCCGAGTACGCGTGCCGATTCTGTCTGCACCGTTGAGACGGACTCAAGGCCCGCGCGAAGCGCTTCTGCCATATAGCTGCCGCCAAGGAATGCGAGCCCAATGATGGCGCACCATTCACCGGAAATCCGAATGCCGACTTTGGGGAGGCCGAAATACAGAAAGAAAAGCTGTACGAGAAGCGGGGTGTTTCTCGAGAATTCCGTATAAATGACCGCAGCCGTATTGAGGATTGGAATCCGCCAATAACGGGCGACAGCTGTGACCATTCCGACAGCAAGTGCGAGGAGTATTCCAATCGCACCTACACGGAGTGTCAGCAGCGCTCCTTCGTAATAGAGGGGAAGAACTTTCCCCATAAAAGCCAAATCAAGCAATTAACTCAGCACGGCGGCTTGGGCGAACTTTTAAGCGTCTCTGTTGAGAGGCAACAAAAAAGGACCGCGAGCCAGCCGGTCCTTTTGTAAGTTGATGCGTATGTTCAGTCTGTCTGAAGCCGAATCAAATTCTTTGAACCGGATGGTAGAAGTCACTACAACAGCACATACTGCACAGCTCCTTCATTTCGGTTCTCCTTTGATGGTCAAACATTGGGTTATGCGCTCAATGCACACTGCATACTTTGCCCTTGTGAGCGATCGACGTCAACGGATGAGGGAGTAATACATGACTAAACAAGTAAGGAATAGGGGGTTCATCTTAGGAGGGCCTGCGCATGAGCGAATATGCGGCCAAATGTCCTCCAGCAGAGCGCTTTGTCCCGTTCGATCTTGTGCTGACGTTTTGGCCGAACGGCGGGTTGGTTTATCCGTCTTTCGATGCGCCGCAGAGAACGACGCTGCCCGAAATGACTTGGCTTTCAGCCGTCATGAGCGTTCGCAGCAAAAGCGCCGCAAACTCAGGCGGATCCAGAAGGGCCGCGACCGGGAAAAGGCGTAAGGGAAGAGAGCCCAAGAAAGGACTGCGCAGTCGTATACGTTCGTGTGCAATAATGCACGCCGGCACGAAGCGGGACTGAAAGCATGCGGGCCGCCTGTTCACCGCGCTCGAGAAAAGGGATTCATGGTCTTTTAGACCGTGAACGGGTCCCTGAAAGGGGTTGCAAAACGACAAAGCCCACCGCTGGAACGATGGGCTGAGTCAATAAGCAAGGTGCGCTATGAAAGAAAGTCCCCTTGCTTCGTGTCAGATCATACCACAACAGGTTTCGATCGCAATTGAGGGCGGAGTCCATATTGATGGTCTCTTCCTCGCTGCGGTTGTCCTGATGCTGGTGCTGATCCGCATGAGGCGTTAAGTCGCAGGGGTCGTTCTCGTAAGAGGGCGGCCCCTCATGCGTTGTTCGGCGCTCCTTTGGAAACTCCAAGACAGCTCATTAGATGTTGATTGAGGCGGCTGTCAAACAGCTCAAAAAGCTCAAAAGAGCTCAAATGCCATTCGTACCGGAATGTCGTCAACTGTCAAACTCTCCGGCATGCTGAGCGAACATTGAACGTATCCATTGCATGACGAGACTTTTGTCGCTTCGCTCGTGCCAGATCAGCCGTGCAAAGTTTTCGCAGTATTCGTCCGGATAAGGGACTGCAGCGAGATTGGGGAATTGTTTCTCAAAGGATTTCGCGGTTCGTGTCGGCAGCACCAGCGTGTACTCTGTGCCTTCGAGGAAATAGGGAGCTCCGAGAAAGTAAGGCAGCTCGATAAAGGCTTCGTCTAAGCGAGGATCGGGTACCGTAACGTCATAAATTGCCCCGCGGCTTGAATCTTGAAGCTTTGCAAGAAGTCGCGGATATTTGCGGAAGTCTTCGGCTTTGAGCGTTTGTTCTCCTTTGATGGTCAAACATTGGTTTATGCGCTCAATGCACACTACGTTCTTTGCCCTTGTGAGCGATCGACGTCAACGGATGAGGAAGTAATACATGACTAAACAAGTAACGAATAGGGAGCATCTTAGGGAGGGCCTGCGCACGAGCGAATATGCGGCCGAATGCCCTCCAGCAGAACGCTTTGTCCCGTTCGATCTTGTGCTGACGTTTTGGCCAAACGGCGGGTTGGTTTATTCGTCTTTCGATGCGCCGCAGAGAACGACGCTGCCCGAAATGACTTGGCTTTCAGCCGTCATGATCGTTCGCAGCAAAAGCGCCGCAGACTCAGGCGGATCCAGAAGGGCCGCGACCGGGAAAAGGCGTAAAGGAAGGGTGCCCAAGAAAGGACTGCTCAGTCGTATACGTTCGTGTGCAATAATGCGCGTCGGCACGAAGCGGGACTGAAAGCATGCAGGCCGCCCGTTCATACCTATCGCGCGCGAGGAAAGGGATTCATGGTCTTTTAGACCGTGAACGGGTCCCTGAAAGGGGTTGCAAAACGACAAAGCCCACCGCTGCAACGATGGGCTAAGTCAATAAGCAAGGTACGATATGAAACAGAATCCCCCTTGCTTTGTGTCGGATCATACCACAACAGGTTTCGATCGCAATTGAGGGAGGAGTCCATATAAACTCTCCGGCATGCTGAGCAAACATTGAACGTACCCATTGCATGACGAGACTCTTGTCGCTTCGCTCGTGCCAGATCAGCCGCGCAAAGTTTTCGCTGTATTCGCCCGGATAAGGGACCGCAGCGAGATTGGGGAATTGTTTCTCAAAGGATTTCGCCGTTCATGTCGGCAGCACCAGCGTGTACTCTGTGCCTTCGAGGAAATAGGGAGCTCCGAGAAAGAAAGGCAGCTCGATAAAGGCTTCTCCTAAGCGAGGATCGGGTACCGTAACGTCATAAATAGCCCGGCGGCTTGAATCTTGAAGCTTTACAAGAAGTCTCGGATATTTGCGGAAGTCTTCGGCTTTGAGCGTTTGTTCTCCTTTGATGGTCAAACATTGGTTTATGCGCTCAATGCACACTACGTACGTACGAGCGATCGACGTCAACGGATGAGGGAGTAATACATTACTAAACAAGTAAGGAATAGGGGGGCATCTTAGGGAGGGCCTGCGCACGAGCGAATATGCTGCCAAATGTCCTCCGGCAGAACGCTTTGTCCCGTTCGATCTTGTGCTGACGTTTTGGCCGAACGGCGAGTTGGTTTACTCGTCTTTAGAAGCGCCGCATAGAACGACGCTGCCCGAAAAGACGGCTCTCAGCCGTCATGAGCTTTCGCAACAGAAGCGTCGCAAACCTTGAGGACCTCTGTCGGGAAAAGCTAAAGGGAAGAGTGCCCAAGAAAGGACTGCGCAGTCGTATACGTTCGTGTGCAATAATGCACGCCGACACGAAGCGGGACTGAAAGCATGCGGGCCGCCTGTTCATACCTACCGCGCGCGAGGAAAGGGATTCATGGTCTTTTAGACCGTGAACGGGTCCCTGAAAGGGGTTGCAAAACGACAAAGCCCACCGCAGGAACGATGGGCTGAGTCAATAAGCAAGGTACGCTATGAAAGAAAGTCTCCTTGCTTCGTGTCAGATCATACCACAACAGGTTTCGATCGCAATTGAGGGAGGAGTCCATATTGATGGTCTCTTCCTCGCTGCGGTTGTCCTGATGCTGGTGCTGATCCGCATGAGGCGTTAAGTCGCAGGGGTCGTTCTCGTAGAGGACGGCCCCTCATGCGTTGTTCGGCGCTCCTCTGGATACTTCACGATTGGCCGCGGGCAAGCTTGTTAGCTGTTGATTGAGGCGGTTGTCAAACAGTTCAAAAGCCAGTCGTAACGGAATGTCGTCAACTGTCAAACTCCCCGGCATGCTGAGCGAACATGGAACGAACCCATTGCATGACGAGACTCTTGTCGCTTCGCTCGTGCCAGATCAGCCGCGCAAAGTTTTCGCTGTATTCGCCCGGATAAGGGACCGCAGCGAGATTGGGGAATTGTTTCTCAAATGATTTCGCGGTTCGTGTCGGCAGCACCAGCGTGTACTCTGTGCCTTCGAGGAAATAGGGGGCTCCGAGAAAGTAAGGCAGCTCGATAAAGGCTTCACCTAAGCGAGGATCGGGTACCGTAACGTCATAAAT
>CDYG01023656.1_pt1 | contig 18009 bp, 15 predicted proteins | sample 554931 | NCBI WGS metagenome assembly CDYG01 (sample SAMEA3182055, study PRJEB8094) | gut metagenome | biome: human; feature: gut; material: Stool; isolation source: human stools | place: Canada | collected 2012-11-13
GGGAGGGAGCGAGGTGCAAACCCGCTCTCTACCCGATTGATGCCGGGAGCGCATAGCGGATGGTGAAAGAGCTGGGCACATTTGCGGCTTGCGGGCATAGAGCCATTCTGTGCATTAAGTCGTTGCATTTCTCATGAACTTAGGCACTACGCCTTAGCTCATCAGCAGATATGATTCTGCGCCAGCCGAACAGCTGTTCCAATGATCAAAACAAACATTGCGCCGCGAGCCTATGCCCTTAAGCGGCCGCTGAAGACCATGACCCCGATGACCTCCGCCAGCCGCCCCAAATTATGGAGAAACGACATTACAGGACTGCGCGCGCTGGCGGTTCTGCCTGTACTGATCTTCCACGCTTTTCCGTCTCTGATACCCGGGGGCTTCTTTGGTGTGGATGTCTTTTTTGTCATCTCCGGCTATCTGATTTCCGGAATCATTTTCCGCGGCATAGCGAGCAGCTCATTTAGCTACCTTGAGTTCTATGAGAAGCGCATCAAGCGCATTATTCCCAACCTCATTTTGCTGCTCACGTTTGTGGCTGCAGCGGGCTGGTTCATTCTTCTCCCAGATGAATATGCCAATTTGGGGATGCACATTGATGCAAGCACGCTCTTCATTCAAAATTTCCAGCTTCTCAGTGAAATTGGCTATTTCACGGAAGATGCACTTCGCAAACCCCTGCTCCACCTTTGGAGCCTGGCCATTGAAGAACAGTTCTACATTGTTTTTCCGCTCATCTGTACGCTGATCTGGCGATTAAGCCGTTCTGTGAAGATGATTGGCATCGCTGCTGCTCTCATTGCATTGGGTTCACTCGCAGCCTGCCTCTCCTCTTCGGATCGCAATTTTGCCTTCTACTTCCCATTGACTCGCTTTTGGGAATTAGGTGCCGGCATTCTTTTGTCTTATTCTGAAACCTTCATTGGGTTCAGTACGTCGCGTTTTTCCCAAAATGTCCGCAATGGGCTGTCCATCGCCGGCATCCTGATGATCGTCCTTCCGATGGCGTTCGTTACTGAAAGCGCAGCGCATCCCGGACTTATCACGCTGATTCCGGTTCTCGGTGCCGTTCTGATCATCGCGGCTGAACCCGATGCCTTTTTCAACCGTACGCTTCTTTGCTGGCGTCCGATGACCTTTGTCGGGCTGATCAGCTATTCACTTTATCTCTGGCACTGGCCGCTCTTGGCTTATCTCTTTATCGCCGTGCCGGATGCAACGCCCTCCGTATTGATTGCCGCATTGGCGCTGAGTTTTGTCATTGCCGCGCTCGTATATTTTTATGTCGAAAATCCTATTCGCCGATGCCGCAATTCCGGCAAAGCCGTTCTTCTTCTATTGGCTGGCTTAGTCTTAATGCTGGCACTCGGAGAGACTATTCGTCAAACTGACGGATTCCCTCAGCGCCCGCTTAAATTTGAGGACAAGGTGATCTCTGTTCGTGCAGAGAATGAATGGGATGGCTTTGAAAAGGCCCCCAGATTCAAATATGAGGGCGTGGATATTGCCACCCCCAACCCCAATGCATTCCCGTCATTGATTTTCATTGGCGACTCTCATATGGCGCAGTACTATCTGCGCGCTCAGCGGCTTAGTGAACGCGAGCATGTCAACTTCGGCATGATTGCCAAAGCCGGATGGTTCCTTTTCAATGACCAGCGCATGGGTGACTATGCCCGTGCAGTGAAGACGATTGTTGCAGACAAGCGTGTACACACGCTCGTCATTGGCAGCATGTGGGGCGGCAAAATTAAGGAGGAAGAGTTTTATCAGGTGGCTGCAACGGTCCGGCCGCTGCTCGAGACCCGGAAAGACCTGAAGGTCTATGTAATGCTGGATTACCCTTGGACGCCGAATGTCGGCGGCCAGCAAGGCATCTACGATCCTTTGAAGCACGTCAACCGTATTACGGGCGACGCCGTCGGCATGGTGCAGCCATTCCCTGCAGCTGATGACTGGAAGCGCGGCAATGAAGAAATCCAAAGAATTCTTGGTGACGCTGCTGAATATATAGACCCCACCCCTATTGTCTGCCCAGATCAAAAATGCAATCTGCAGGCTTGGTATCGGGATGACGATCATCTGCAGCCCAAACGCATCGAAGCCGACGGCATCTGGGTAGACCGCATCTTTGAGCATGCTGCGGCTGCCGAATCCAAAGAGCGGAGCCGATGATTCAGGCCGAAGGATGTGCGGCCTTCTTTTGAATCGATTTCAGAGAATCAGCAAAAATCAAAGGAACCTCCTAGGGCTTGAGTGTTCACATACCTTGACGGAACGCAGACTCATTCGTTCTGCGTTCCGTCCAATTCTGCAGAAGCTTGAGGAGCTGCGGCCTGCCATAGAACCGCTTCTCATCAAACCTTCAATTCATCAGAAATTGCAGGCATCCAAGCGGCCGATCTCCATCTTGCGCCGCCCGATCGGGCAATCGAAGGGAACATGAGACCGACTTTCGATAGCCAATAATTCTGCATTAATGCGCTAAGCACAAACCCTGATTAGGCGATGCCAAAATGAAAGCGCCATGAAATGGCGCATAACACATTAATAGTTTACTCCATTCAACATGATAAAGAGACACGTTAATTAATTGATTTACATATAAAATATGTGGCACGCTTGATTTTTTACCAAAGGTGCGCAGGTAAGTAAACGTTAACTAATTTACGAATCTAAACATACAAAGTTCTTTCCGTATAATCGATAACAATTCTCGTTCTAATTCTCAACGAAAGGACCTTGCTAATGAAGCCCTTCCGCCTTACCCGCCGTGCGCTTGGCAGCGCTGTCTGCATGACGCTCCTCGCTGGTACTGTTCTTTTTACTTCGCCGACGCCTGTTCACGCAGCAGCTCAGGGTAAAGACACACTGGTTTTCGTCAATTACCGTGATCTTCGCGATCTGAATCCGCACCTTTATGCCGGCGAAATGTTCGCTCAGGAAATGGTGTTTGAAGGTCTCGTCACCCTTGGCAATGACGGCAAGTATCACGGAGCAGTTGCAGAAAGCTGGGACATCTCGCCCGACGGCCGCGTGTACACCTTCAAAATTCGCCCGAACCTGAAGTTCACCGACGGCCACGTGCTTGACGCCTATGCTGTCAAGGCGAACTTTGATGCGCTGATTGACAACAAAACGCGTCACTCCTGGCTTGAAATGATGCGTCTTCTCGAAGGCGTAGAAGCGCCCGATGCCAACACGTTCGTTATTAAGATGAAGGAAGCCTACTACCCGATGCTCACGGAGCTTGCGGTTACACGCCCCTTTGCTTTTGTTTCGCCGAACGTCATGAAGGACGGCAAGACCAAGAACGGTCTTACCGCCTTTATCGGTTCTGGTCCCTATGTGCTGAAGGAGCATGTGGTTGACGAATACTCCGTCTTTGAAGCCAATCCGGACTACTGGGGCAAAAAACCCGTCATTAAGCGCATCGTCGTGAAGGTCATTCCGGACAATCAGACGCGTATTCTGGCGCTGGAAAAAGGCGAAATCGACCTCATCTGGGGCAAGAACATGATCGATGCTGACGCGCTCAACAAGTACCGCGACAGCAAGAAGTTCTCGATTGCCGTTTCTTCGCCCACTTCAACCCGTCAGATCGTTCTCAATACCACCAACGATATCCTCAAGGACAAGAAGATCCGCACGGCCATTCAGCATGCGACGAACAAGTCGGTGATCTCACAGGGCGTCTTCCACGGCTTTGAGCCGGGCGCTGACACGCTCTATTCGACTTCGATTCCGTACTGCGATATCGATCTGAAGCCCTATAAGTACGACATGGAGGAAGCGGCCAAACTGATTGAAGAAGCCGGCTACAAGCGTGACGGCAAGCGCGCGCCTGCCGTCAAAGACGGGAAGCCCTTGGCGCTGGGGCTGCTTTACAACTCCAATTCGGTTTCTGAAAAGACGATTGCTGAATACCTCCAGAGCGAATTCGGCAAGCTCGGCATGCAGATCTCAATCCGCGGCGAAGAAGAACAGTCCTATCGCGACAACATGAAGAACGGCAAGTTCGACATGGTCTTCAATATCTGCTGGGGAACGCCCTATGATCCGCAGTCTTCGCTCGCCGCAATGCGTCAGCGTGTCTACGGCGACTATGAGGCTCAGCTCGGTCTCCCTGACAAGCATGAAATCGACACAGCCATCACCAAGATCCTGACGAGCACGGATGAAAAAGAGCGCCGCGAACTCTATCGCTACGTGCTCACGCATCTGCACGAGGACGCGGTCTATCTGCCGATTTCATTCGAAACCAACAAAGCGCTTTTCAATGCTGAACTGGGCGGCGTCGGCTTCCTCTCGAACCAATACGAGATTCCTTTCGCCGACATGTATTGGAAGTAACCGCTTCTGATGCCGCAGGGGCTCGAACGCATGCATGCAGGGTCGAGCCCCTATTCGACTGCGCCGTTCCGTTTATGGAAGCTTGGCGCCGGGGATTTGTCTTTCTATGCGCCAATACATCATCCGACGACTGCTGGCAACGATTCCGCTGCTCTTCGTCATCTCGTTTTTCTGCTTCATTTTTATCAATCTCATCCCGTCAGACCCGGCGGAAGTTGCGCTCCGCGTAAGACAGACGCCCGTCATTACGCCGGAAGCCATCGCGCAGGTCCGTGCGGAATTGGGTCTGGACCGGCCGTTTTTCGTGCGTTATGTCGACTGGGTTTGGAATTGCCTTCAGGGCGATTTCGGCGTGAGCTACACCAATCCGTCCCGCACAGTGCTGGGCGAACTCGGCCGCTGTCTGCCGGCCACCCTGTCACTTGCGGGCCTTTCCTTGGTCTATGTGATCGTGCTAAGCCTCCCCATTGGCTTTCTTTCTGCGGTCTATAAAGACAGCTGGTTTGACCGCATCATGCGCGGCATCGTCTTTGCGACGACGGCCATGCCCGCTTACTGGGTGGGTCTGCTCCTCATCTGGTTCGTCTCCATCAAGCTCGATTTGCTGCCGACGAGCGGCTCGGGCACTTTTGCCCATTTGATCCTGCCTGCCTTTACGGTGGCGCTAACCTACATTTCGACCTATATCCGCCTGATCCGCAACAACATGCTCGAAAACATGCGTGAAGACTATGTGCTTTACGCACGCGTTCGCGGACTCAAGGAAGGTTCGATTCTTGTCAAACACGTGCTCAAGAATTCGCTCCAGTCGTGCGTGACCGCCATCGGCATGTCAATTCCGCAGCTGATTGCCGGCACGATCGTTGTGGAAAACGTATTTGCCTGGCCCGGTCTCGGCAAACTCTGCATCACGTCGATCTTCAATCGCGACTACCCGGTCATTCAAGCCTATGTGCTCATGATGGGCGTGCTCTTCGTGATCTTCAACCTCCTCTTCGACATCATCCAGTGCGCGGTCGATCCGCGTCTGCGCAAACAGGAGACGGCCTGAAATGCTTAGAGTTTTTCTGCGCAATCCGGTCACGCAGTTCTGCCTGATCGTGATTCTGCTTACGGTCTTTGCGGGCGTCTTCGCGCCATTGCTTGCGCCGCATGACCCGTATGAAAACAATATTCTGATGAAGTTCGCTTCACCCTCATGGGAGTATCCGCTCGGTACCGATCAGCTCGGCCGCTGCGTTTTCTCACGCATGCTTTACGGTATTCGTCCGACCTTTTTCCTGTCGCTCCTCACCATGGCCGGCACGATTGGGCTGGGACTGCTGATGGGGGTTTTGGCAGGCTACTTCCGCGGACCGATTGATGAATTCATCATGCGCGTGGTAGACGTGATGCTCTCCTTCCCGTCGCAAATCATGATTCTCGCCGTGGTGGCGCTCATGGGCGTGAACATTGAGAACGTCATCATCGCCAATATCTTCATCAAATGGGCTTGGTACGCCCGAATGATCCGAACGGCCGTCGTGAAGTACACCGAATCGAACTTCATTTTGTACTCCAAGTCCATTGGTTCTGGGAATTACTTCATTCTCACGCATCACATGCTGCCCTGCATTGCTGCCGAACTCGCCGTACTCGCGAGTCTCGACACGGGCTGGGCCATTCTGAACATCTCCACGCTCTCCTTCCTCGGTCTCGGCGTTCAGGCACCGATGCCGGAATGGGGCGCGATGCTCAACGAAGCCAAGAACGTCATGATCTCCAATCCCGAGCAGATGCTCGTTCCGGGCATTGCCGTCGTCGTGCTCGTCGGCGCCTTCAACCTCTTGGGCGACAGCCTCCGCGACGCCCTTGATCCCAAGGAGGTTCGTCTCTGATGTCTCAGCAGTCTGTACTTGACGTACAGGATCTGTACGTCACCTTCCATCAGGATAAGAAGTCCGCCGAACTCGTCAAAGGCGTCAGTTTTTCCGTAGCACCCGGGGAGTGTCTCGGCATTCTCGGCGAATCGGGCTCAGGCAAATCCATGACCGCCAAGGCCATGCTGGGACTTCTCGATCGTTCGTTCGAAGTTCGCGGCAAGGTGTTCTTTCAGGGGGAAAGCCTACTCGAAAAAGATGCCGATGCCCTGCGCCGTCTTCGCGGCTCACGGATCTGCATGGTGCTCCAGAACCCCATGAGCTGCTTTGATCCGCTCTACCGCATCGGCGCTCAGATGGCAGAAACCTTTCAGGAACATACGGAGTGGAGCAGCGCCGAAATTCGGGCCAAATCGATCGAAGTGCTTAAACTCATGAAGATCCGTGACCCGGAGGATGTGCTGCGCAAATATCCGCATCAGATGTCGGGCGGCATGCTCCAGCGCGTGATGATCGGTCTCGCGCTCGCCCTGAAGCCGTCCCTCATCATCTGCGACGAGCCGACAACGGCCATCGATTCCATCAGTCAGTACGCCATCATGCAGGAGTTTCTGCGCATTAAAACGTCCCGCAATGCTGCGATGATCTTCATCTCGCATGATCTCGGCGTGCTCTCGCTCATTTCGGACAAGCTCGTCGTCATGCATCGTGGCCTTGCCGTTGAGCGCGGTCTGCCCGAAGAAATCTTTGAGCATGCGAAGGACCCCTATACGCGCGAACTCATCGATCGGCATCTCTCAGTCATGTCGACCTTCAGCCGGGCTATTCGAGGAGAAAAAGTTCATGCTGCTTGAAGCAAAAGACATCCGAGTTTCTTTCCGCAAGGAAAATCAGACGCGGCTCTTCGGCCGTGAACGTCAGGAAGTGCTCCACGGCCTTTCGATCAACCTCGAGGAAGGTGAATGCCTCGGCATCATCGGCGAATCGGGTTCGGGCAAATCGACGTTTGGGCGCGTCCTATGCGGACTGCTTGCACCCGACTCCGGCACGGTTCGTCTCGACGGGCTCGACCTCTACGGCCGCCTCCCGCGCGCCGACAAAGCGCGCATTCAGTCGAGCATTTCCATTGTTTTTCAGGATTACACCACTTCGGCCAATCCGCGCTTTCGCGTACAGGGCATTATTGGGGAATCCTTCCGAGCCCTGCGCCTGAAGGGCGCAAACATCAGCCGAGAAGCGCAGCGCAAGGAAACCATTGAACTCCTTGAACGCGTCGGTCTCGACGAAAGCTTTCTCACCCGCTATCCGCATGAGCTTTCGGGCGGCCAGCTCCAGCGCGTGTGCATTGCCCGCGCCGTCGCTCTGAAGCCCCGCTTCATTCTGCTCGATGAAGCAATTAGTTCTCTCGATGCGGCAACGCAGATTCAAGTAATGGACCTTCTGAAGGATCTGCGGCGTGAACTGAATCTAAGCTACGTCTTCATTACCCACGACTTGACCGCCATTACCTATTTTTGCGACCGCGTGCGGTTCCTCCACAACGGCAGCTTTGTAGAAGCCGTTGATGATATGAGCAGAATCGGGGACATCCGCAATGCTTACGCCCGCGATCTGCTGCGCGCTGTGATGGGCATCGGCATTCACGGCGCTCCGGATCCGGAAGCCGAAGCCCGCATGGAGCGAGATGAAGAAATCGACACGCCGCACGGTGATGTGATGCACGTTCAGGGACAAGTTCTTTATTGACCATTGCGAGGAAAAACCCACAATGATTGAATCGTTTGAAATCGAGGGCGGCGTCACGCTGCGCGGATACCGCACATCGGGGAGCCGCCCGGGACCGCACGTGCTGATCACGGCCGGCATACACGGCAGTGAATATCCCGGCATTTTGGCCGCCAGAAAACTCAGAGCCTTTCTGTCGCAGGCCGATATTGCCGGGACGGTCTCGGTCCTGCCGCTCTGCAATCCAACTGCTTTAAAGGAACGCGCCAAAGCGATCTTCCCCGAAGACGGGAAGAACCTTAACCGCATGTTCCCCGGGAACCCGGAAGGTTCTGCGTCGGAAAAGACGGCTTGGGCGATCACCCAGCTCCAAGACGAAGCAGACTTCTACATTGACCTGCACGGCGGCGATCTCTTTGAAAAACTCACTCCCTATGTTTACGTGCCCGGCAATTGTGCGCCTGAAGTGACCACAACGGCCCGTGCCGCAGCCCAGGTGCTCAGTGTGCCGGTCCGGGTTTTGTCACAGGCATCCACCGGCGCCTACAACAGCGCTGCGCTTCGCGGCACGCCGTCCATTCTCATCGAGCGCGGCGCCTGCGGGCTCTGGGAGCCTGAAGAAGTAGATGCCTACTTTGAAGATCTCAAGACGCTCTTCGCTCACCTTGGCGTTATTGACGGCAAAGCGCCGGTTAATACAGCCCAGCGTGAGGCACCGTTTGCGACCTATCTGTCGCATTCGGAGTTTGGTCTTTGGTTCCCGCGCGTCAAGGCGGGCGATGATGTCCTCAAGGGTGACCTGCTCGGGCATCTCGAGGATTTCGAGGGCGCGGTGCTCGCGCAGATTCATGCCCCGCATGACGGACGCATTCTCTATATGACCGCAACGCTTTCTGCTCCGGCCGGCTGCGATTTGGTCGCACTGGGATAAAGCATTCCGTCTGAAAACACCTCTGCGCGGTACTTCAGTCAGGCGAAAGGCCGTGGAGAAAACCCCAAATGCCGTCGTCAGCCAAACGTTCAAACCGCTGACGACGGCGTTTCGTTCTTATGGGCAAACACCCCTGCCGGTCTCTGCGTCATTCGTCAAAGCTTTGCATAGTCTTCGTCTGAAACGGGTTCGAGCCATTCGTTTGACGAGCCTTCGGCCGGAACTTCAATGGCAATATGGGCGAAAGACGAATCTTTTGCCGCACCGTGCCAGTGCTTTACTTCCGGCGGAATATTGACAACATCGCCCGGCTTCAGTGAGCGGGGAGGTTCGCCGTACGCCTGATACCAGCCGCGGCCGGCCGTAACCAGCAGGATTTGTCCGCCTTTATGATGCACATGCCAGTTGTTGCGGCAGCCCGCCTCGAAAGTGACATTGGCCGTCACTAAACGCTCGACGGTGAGCATTTTGAGCCAGCTGCGGCCGGAGAAATATTGGCTGTAGGCATCATTGGGATTGCCGAGCCCAAAGATACCCGGATTGATATTTTGTTCGTTCATGGCGTAACCAGAAGATTTTCGCAATTAGCAATAGATCTGCAAGGTAATGAGCGGCTTTGGCGCAAACTGCAGAAGTGATCCTGCGATCTGAATGATCGGATGCGCTTCATGCTGATTTTTGATCAAATCTTTCAGAACGACTGCTCAATTCCGAGCAAGGTATTGCCTATTACGATCAGAACTTGGAATGCGATGATTCATCTCTTCGCCGCTCAGCCGATCATCCGTTATTGATAAAAGGTTGATTTTGATTGAACAACTGATCATTCATCCTTTCCGTTTCGACTTTGCGGACGGCTTGCCATGAGGCCGGAAACCTCGCCTAAATGCTTATGCCGATGAAGCGGCGCATCCTATTTCTTTAAACCGACATCCCCCTTCTCTATCGCCGTCGAGGTTCAGTCATTAGTAAATCTGAGAAGGAGTGCCGAGGTTCATTCCTCGGCAAAATCAGCTGCCAAATCGTATCGAGAGACGGTTTGAGCGTGCCGTGAACAGGAATAAAAAAAGCGGAACTTCACCCAAGGAAGTTCCGCTTTTGGTCATGCTGCAGAAAATCAGAGTTCTTCAGCAGAGCGATCCGCATAGGTGCGGAAATCATCAAGCTTGGCGCCGGCGTTGATGGCGGCGATGAGCCACTTCGGCTTGCGGCCGCGGCCCGTCCAGGTATTGCCGTCGGCATCGCGGTACTTGACCATACGGCCGTCGTCGTCCTGTTCGCCCGGAGCGGGGACGGTGATGTCGTCCGTCGTAAGATGGTACGTGCGGATCATGACCTTAACGCGTTCCACAACCTGCTTCTTAATCGCAGCGCGGCGAGCATCCAGAGCACGCTGTTCTTCTTCAATCTGGGTCAGTTCATTTACGAATTTATCATCGGACATATTATTCTCCGAAAAAATGGGAAAAAGTCTTGTTGGAACGAATAATACCAAATTTAATCTCAAAAGCAATATCTGACCTGAGAAAAAAGTTATTCAAACTCGTGTTCGATCAGATCGTTTAGACATATCGAGAAAGAGAATATTGTGATGCAATGGGATGAAGAATTAAGAATACTAAGATCAAAGCTGAAGACGGCGCAGAGAACCGCAGGCGATTGAACTATTGTGAACTGCAGAAAGATTCGATCTGAAGTACTTAGCCGAATGAATGCCTTATGCCGCGCTGCGTTTGACTTAAAGTTCCTTTTGCCCTGAATATTTACGCTGTTACTGCCGCACAACAAGACTTAGCGGGAGTACTTGCTCTCAAAGCAAGACTTTTCGTGCCGCAATTGCATACAATTTCATAAAACGAAAGTTGTATTTGCCGTCAATGCATCTCGATTGGTATCGAAAAACATGCCGCTTCACTATGAACTCTCTGATCTGCGCCTTCTTTTGATTCTCATGCGTACGCGCAGTTTGTCAGCGAGCGGAGAAGCGGCACATTTGACAACTTCAGCTGTCAGTCTTCGCCTCCGGAAACTCGAAGACGGCATCGGCGCGCAGCTTTTCACGCGGACCGGGAAAGGACTCGTGCCGACTGAAGCCGGAACCGCATTGGCCGAAGCTGCAGTGCCCATTCTTGCAGAAGCGGCGGCGCTCGACGCGCGATTAAATCCCTTTTCAAAGCATGATCCGGAGCCGCTTCGCATCTTTTCGAACAGCACAGGGCTGCAGAATTTTCTCTGCCGAATCGCGGCCGATTATCTGCGCGAAAATTCAAGTTTCCGCGCCGTATTAACTGAACACCGAAGTTCATTGACGCCTGAGGCAGTGCTCACCGGCGAAGCCGATTTGGGACTTATCGGCGGTATTCGGGAACTTTCGCCGGCATATCGGACGAAGCTCGAACTCGTTCCATTTGTCGAAGATCGCCATGTGGTGATTCTGCCCAGAGACTCCTGCGCCGCTCAGCAGTTTAAAAATCGGCCGCTTCAATTTGCGGAGCTCCTCAATCTTCGATTTGCTGCACTCACGGACTCCAGTCCAATGACCGCAGCCATGAAAGAGCGTGCATTGGCCGCAGGCTTTCGCTTTGAACCGATTATTGAGGCCCCTTCCTTTAGTCTTCTGGTTGAACTGGTGGCTCGAGGGCCGCTCGCGGCAGTCGTTCCTGCGTCGGCTGTCCCGCCAAACGCACCGGTAGAAGTGCGCGAGCTGGAGGACAGCTGGGCGGCACGCCCGCTTGCTTTCGTATTGCCTAAAGCGCGCCCCGCTTTGCCTTCAGCAATTGATTTTGTCGAATTCGCATTGCGTACTCAAAAAAGATAAATATCATTCTGTCATCGTTTGTATACCAACGAGAGCGTAAAGAATACCTCAACGCGCCATTGAGTATCTCTCAACGCATCGGACGCTCGCCAGGCAGATACTGTCGAGCAGATTCAATGCATCCAAAACCGCCGTCTAACCGAGTGCGGCCGCGGATGCACCATTTCGACAAAAAAACTCGGAAGCATTCCGAGCAAAGCCTCAAGGAGAAATACTTTATGAAGCGCACTTTCATTGCCGCCGCACTGGCTCTTTCCGTCGGCGCAGCTTTTGCTAATCCCGATGCCGTCGTGATTGGCGCCGGCGGAGCGGGCCTTTCCGCAGCCGTTACGCTCCACGACCTCGGCCGCGAAGTGGTGGTTTTGGAAAAAATGCCGATGATCGGCGGCAATACAGTGCGTGCTGAAGGCGGCATCAATGCCGCGGAAACGCCGCAGCAGAAAAAGGCCGGCATCCCCGACACGATCGATCAGTTCTATGCCGATACGATGAAGGGCGGCCACAACCTCAATGACCCTGCGCTGGTGCGCACGCTGACCACCCAGGCGAAGGACGCCGTCGCTTGGCTCGTTTCATTGGGTGCTGACCTCAATACCGTTGGGCGCGCGGGCGGCGCCAAGTATCCCCGCGCTCACCGTCCGACAGACGGCTCCGCCATCGGCCCGGAAGTCATCCGTGTGCTCTGGAAGGCCGCTAAAGACCGCAAGATGGACGTCCGCACGCAGACGCGCGCCACTGAAATCATTATGAAGGACGGCCGCGTAGCGGGCGTCAAAGCTACGACCAAGGACGGCAAGGTCTATACGATTGATGCCAAGGCCGTGGTGCTCGCCGCCGGCGGCTTCGGCGCCAATCAGGATATGCTCGTTAAGTATCAGCCCAAACTCAAGGGTTATGCGACGACCAATCAGCCCGGCGCAACGGGTGACGGCATTATCCTTGCCGAACACGCCGGCGCAGCGCTCGTGGATATGAAGCAGATTCAGGCGCATCCGACGGCCGCGCCGGACGGCACGCTGATTTCTGAAAGCGTGCGCGGCGACGGCGGCATTTTGATCAACGCCGAAGGCAAGCGCTTCACCAATGAACTCCTGACGCGCGATGTGGTTTCGGCTGCCGAACTCAAGCAGCCCGGCCGCTTCGCCTGGGTCTTCTGGGATGATGCCACCCGCAAGTCCGCCAAGCTTATGGACTCCTACATTTCGATGGGTCTGGCCGTCAAGGGCAATACCGTCGCCGAAATCGCCAAGGCGATGAACGTGCCGGCGGCTGAGCTTGAAGCCACGCTCAAGGCTTATGCGGCCGGAAAAGCTGCGGGCAAGGATGCGTTCGGCCGTGCCGACATGCCGCAGGCCATGCAGACCGCCCCGTTCTTTGCCGTCAAGGTTCAGCCGGCCGTTCACCACACGATGGGCGGCGTGAAAATCGATACCAAGGCCGAGGTGCTTAATCCTGCCGGTCACACGATCCCGGGTCTCTTTGCGGCCGGTGAAGTCACGGGCGGCGTCCATGGCGGCAACCGCCTCGGCGGCAACGCTCAGGCCGATATTGTGACGTTCGGCCGCATCGCCGGTCAGTCTGCTGACGCTTATCTGAAGACGGCCAAGTAATAAAAAGTAATGCTCGTCCCCTGGCTCTCAGCCCGAGGGCGGCTGAAACGAGAGAAAAAGCTTCCCGACGCACGTGAGCATTGGGAAGCTTTTTATATTGGGGTCGACGGAGAGGAAAAACCGCCGCAGTCGGGTGCGGAGATCTGCATAGAGGCGGTGACTGCAGCGGCAGGGAATCTTTCTTCATCGCCTCCGCGAGCGTCTCAGCTCGCTGCCGCTGCAGCCTCGCGAATCTTGGGCGCCGGCGCAGTCGACGGCGTGAATTCGGCTGGACAAAGGAGCGATACGGAATAATCCTCAAAGAGTGAGAGCCGAGCTGCCCGCTCTGCGAGCAGCGCGCCGTTGGTGCGGTTCCACGCTTGAGCCGAAGCCGAGTCGCGCCAGATGGACTTCACCATAATGCGGCGAGCCTCGTCGACAGCCATGAGCTGTTCGGTGGAAAGGCATCCGTCAGCCGTAGCCAAATCCCTTTGAGCTTCAAGGGCGTAATGGACGTAAGCTTCAAGGCGCCCGGGCTGAACCTGAGCTTCAAACAGCAAGACGACTGACATGCAACCTCCGATGAGGAATAGCCTCATTCGGATGCTAAAACGCGGTGCAAACAATGCCTATTCACCAAAAGAACTCCGCCAAAGTAATTAGGTGCTGAGCGGCAGGTCCTCGGCTCGATCGGCAGACGGCCAGATGGTGTTGGGTCAGCTATTACCTCATTTGTCTGATGCACTAATGGGAATGCCTGAGCCGCATGCACTTTTTCGGTGCGCAGAAGTCCTAGAATCGATCTTCCAGCGAATCAAACTCCCATTTTGCCCTATGACAAAACCTACTGAAGGCGCCTTGTCCGCCAAAGACGGTACGTCTTCCGAGCGCGTTCAAACGGACGCAGAATCGGCCGGTTCTGAAGCTCTCTCCTCTTCCAAAGCCGTGAGCCAATCGGTCCATGAGGATGCCTGGTCCGACTTTTGGGCCGGCGCACGCTCAACCCTGCCGATCATGATCGGTATTTTGCCCCTCGGCTTTATTCTCGGCACGCAAGGCGCGCAGCACGGGCTCTCGGCCATCGGCATGGCCATCATGTGTGCCTTCAACTTTGCGGGCGGCAGTGAATTTGCTGCTGTGGCGCTCTGGAGCTCGGCACCGAGCTTTATTGTTATTGTCTGCGCGACTTGGCTGATCAACTGCCGGCACATTGTGCTGGGCGCTGCGCTCACGCCTTTTATGCAGAGCGCGAAAGTGTCAACGCCAAGGAGTCTCCTCGCCTTTTTCGTCATGTGCGATGAAACGTGGGCACTGTCCATGCAGGAAGTGCATCGCCGCCGCGAGGCGGGGCGCCCTGCTGCTGAGCTCTTCTCCTTTTCCTACCACATGGGCGTCGGCGTAACGCTTTGGACCTCGTGGTTCATGGTCGCTGCGATTGGCGCCGCTGTCGGCGGGTCGCTCGGCGACCTGACCCGCTGGGGGTTCCTGATGGCTTTCCCGGCCACCTTCATCGGTCTCGTGGCGGCGATGCGGCCGGCGCTTTCCAAATCCGGCCCGATGGCCGCCTCGGCGCTCGTCGCGGCCGGGTCGAGCCTCTTTGTGCCGCTTCACTGGAGCATTCTGCTCGGCACCATTACCGGTCTGGTTCTGGCAGCAGTAAGCGAATAAGGAGAATGCACAGATGTCCGATACGCTTCGCACTATTTTCGCCCTGCCGTCGCTTCAGGAATTCATCGTTATCTGCGGCATGCTGCTTGCCACCTACTCCACACGCCTGATCGGCTGCCTGGTGCTTCGCCGTCATCCCGTGTCGCCGCGCATGCAGCGCATTCTGGATGCCGCGCCCTGCTGCGTAATGATTTCCATCGCCGCGCCGGCCTTTATGACGACAAACATTGTGACGCTCGTGACGCTCGCGGCCACGGTCGTTGTGGCCCTGAAAACCAATTTGGCAATCACGATTGTCTTCGCGGTGGCCTTTAATGCACTCCTGCAGACCTTCTTCTGAAGCTTGAGAGACATATTGGCGCTCAATACGGCTCGAACTTCGCATGTTCGAGCCGTTTTTTTAGGGGTTTGAAGGCTCGAGCAGAATCGTACAGTTCTTTGCGGTGATCAGCAGGGCGGGCTAAAGCCAGCGGTCTTAGAGTTTGAAGCGATTCATATTCGCTGGCCGACGATGCCCCAAACGGATGCCGGCATTGTTTTTTTCGGGCCAGCCTCACCATTGAAACAGGACAAAAAATGCAGATCCTCCAAAATGTCGAATACGGCGGTGAGCGGCCGCTTTTTGCGCTCCGCAGCGCGGAACTCGACCACGTTGTCATTCACCCGGGCGAATCCGCCTTGAAGCACGTGGAAAACATCACCGCCCGAGACTGCCTCTTCGAAGGCAAATACCCCTTCTGGCACGCCAAACATGTGACGCTTGAGGGCGGCCGCTTTGCGCCCGGCGCCCGCGCCGCCATCTGGTACGCCGACGATGTGCGCATGAAGCACACCCGAATCGATGCGCCGAAGATGTTCCGCGACATGGAAAATATCGACCTCGAGCAGGTAGAACTCTCCGACGCGATGGAAACGCTTTGGAACTGCCGCAATATCAAACTCAGGCACGTGTCGGCCGATCATGCCGATTATCTCTTCATGCATTCGGCCAACATTGATATCGCCGACTATGTTCATCACGGCAACTATGCTTTCCAGTACTGCCGCAATATGGTGATCCGCGACGCCGAGATTCACGCCAAAGACGCCTTTTGGAATTCGGAGGACGTCACGGTGTACGACTCGGAAATCGACGGTGAATTCCTTGGCTGGCACACCAAGCGCCTGAAGCTCGTCAACTGCCGAATCAAGGGCACTCAGCCGCTTTGCTATGCAGAAGATTTGGTGCTTGAAAACTGCACGATGGACGCTGACTGCGATCTCGGATTTGAGTATTCCACCGTGAATGCGGACATAAGGAGCTCGGTAACGAGCATCAAGAACCCGATTCACGGACTCATCCGCTGCGAATCGCTCGGCAAATTGATTCTCGACGAACACCGCCGCAGCGGATCGGACTGCATCATTGAAACCGGTACGGCACAATAGGCGCTTTCGTTGCCGATGAAGGGGAAATTCAGCATGAAGGCATTCAACTTCGACGAATCGACAGAGCGTCGGGGCACCGGTTCCTACAAGTGGGATTCTGCCGACGCGGATGTCATTCCGCTTTGGGTAGCGGATATGGATTTCCGTACGGCCCCCTGCATCATTGAAGCGCTCAGCGACCGTGTCCGGCACGGCGTCTTCGGCTACGAAAAAGTGCCCGACGTCTGGTACGAAGCGCTCCAAGGATGGTTTGCCCGGCGCCACGGCTGGCAGATCCGCCGCGAAGAAGTGCTCTGTACCACCGGCGTGGTCCCCGCCGTCTCCGCGGTCATCAAAGCCTTTACGCGGCCAGGCGACGGTGTGGCGCTATTGACGCCCGCCTACAACTGCTTCTTTTCGAGCATCCGCAACAACGGGTGCTTTGCGGCAGAAACTGCGCTTATCGAGGGCGATGCCGGCTGGACGATTGATTTTGCGGCGCTCGAAAAGACGCTCGCCGACCCCAGAGTGAAGGTGCTCCTTTTTTGCAGCCCGCACAATCCGGTGGGCCGTGTCTGGACGGCCGACGAAATTCGCCGGACGGCTCAAATCGCACACCAGGCCGGCGTGCTCTTCGTTTGCGACGAAATTCACGGCGAGTTTGTCTTTGGCGGCAGCCGTTATCTCCCTGCGGCTGCTGTTGAAGGCGTCGATCCCCTGCGCACGGTGATCCTGACCTCCCCCACCAAGACCTTCAATCTGGCCGGGGCCGGCATTGCTGCCATTATTGCCGCTGACCCCAAGGTCCGGGCAAAGATCGACCGGGCGGTCAATGACAACGAGTGCTGCGACGTCAATGTATTCGGCGTTGCTGCAGATATTGCCGCCTGGAACCAAGGGGAGGAGTGGCTAGAAGCCCTGCTCTCCTATCTTCAGGACAATCTCGATACCGCTCAGGCCTTTTTTGCCAAAAAACTGCCGCTCTGCCGGCTTTCCAAGCTCGAAGGCACCTACCTTCTCTGGGCAGACATGCGGCCAATGCTGGGCACGGACCTAGACACGGAGGCCTTATGCGAGTCGCTTAAAACGCACGAGAGAGTCTGGGCTGCGGCAGGCTCGCATTACGGCCGCGACGGCGAAGGGTTTGTGAGGATCAATATCGCAACGCAAAGAGCCCTGCTCCTTGAAGGTCTCACGCGGCTCGCTGCCGGGGCAGAACGCTGGCGAAACCGCGGAAAAGAATGAACGGACTTTTACCCGGTTCAGAGGGCGGACCTTGAACGTGAGGTATTACCGATGAAGGGCGTCTTTTTTAACGAACTAAGACGAATGTCTTATTGACGGTTTTACTAAATCCCTCCATGATTACCCCAACAGCGCAACAAAATGATGGGTGCGCAAAATTGAAAGCGGACTTTTCAATTTTTAGAAATTCTCGCTTTCTCACGACTTTTTTAGGAACTTTGACAACCATGACCGAGCGTCGCTACAAGCTGATGTGCTGCACCATGTGCGCGTGTCTGATGTGCTGCTGCACGCAGGCCGGCCGCGACGCATGGTTTCGATGTCGTGAGACTTGAACTTCCGGATCAATCAGCCACATTCCGGTGAGTCAGGTTTATCTCAGCGGGATCCAAAAGGCGTCGCGGAAGCGGCGCC
>CDYG01028628.1_pt1 | contig 16002 bp, 12 predicted proteins | sample 554931 | NCBI WGS metagenome assembly CDYG01 (sample SAMEA3182055, study PRJEB8094) | gut metagenome | biome: human; feature: gut; material: Stool; isolation source: human stools | place: Canada | collected 2012-11-13
TTGCAGTATCGGCCTGCATCAGATCAGACTGTCGCGCTGTCCTCGCTTGGCAAATGTCTGCATTCTTTATCGTTCTAACAGTAAGGAAAATCTATGCGTAGTAAATACCCTCAGTTGTTGACGACCAACTGCGCATTGATTACACGGTCTTCAGTGAGTTTGAACTCGACATGAATGGATATGCAGTGTTTATGCGAGAGATTTCACGTCGATCGATGCTGAAGAGGTTCTATATACGTTTTCTCCCATTTTTCGCGATCAATCCTCTAACTTTTCTCCATTCTGGTAGAGGCAAATGCGTAGGACAAGCCGCATGTTTATTGGCTAGGATTGAGACCGCAGAAACGGTTTAGGAAGGGAGGAGTCCGCATGCTCGAATGGCTTGATCGTTATATGGCTAAATTTGCCCAGACTGATCACATTCGGCGTGAGGAACATGCTCGCCGTCAGGAAGAGACATCGCCGGCGCATGAAGAAGCGGTGGCCCTGCTGGAAGCCTTCCCATATTCTGGTCCTGGACGTGCACGCGTGATCGCCGCTGCGCTTTCTGCAATCACTCAGGAAACACTTTTGGATGCGGCTTATGCCAGACGGCTTCTGCGCGCCATGGTGGAAGGTTTCTCTCAGGCGGATGCAGATGTTCAGACGACGCTTGCGCCGGCTCAGGTTGCACTGAATCTCTTGCCTACGCTGCGGGCTGCTGCGACGGCCGGCGGGAGTGTCGGCGCACCGTTTGCGCTGATTGAAGGCACGCTGGCCATGCGTACAGGACAGTTCGATGTGGCCATCAAGCGGCTGGGCGACGCTAACCGTGAATTGCGCGCGTCTCTTGTGGAAGACTGGTCTGAGCTTCTGCCGTCATCACTGGACGGCGACATGCTGCCCGCTGCTGTTGAATTGGCTGCCGATACGCTTTCACAGCTTGAGAATCCGGATCTTCGCTTCTGGACGCGCGTGCTGCTGACGGTTCCGGGTGATCAACTGGGTGTGCCGCATCCTGATGAGCTGCTGCTCGCCGCAGGCGAGCTCGCGCTCAATCTTCACCGCACAGCTGGTCTGGTGAATAAGCCTGAACCCGAAGAGCGCCGGCAGCTTCTGGAATCGGCGGATATGCACTATCGAAGCCTCTTCAATGGGCTCCATCCTCAGGCAGCAGGGTGCCGAAGACTCTTAGGACGTATTGATCAGGGCGAATAACGGACCGCAGTGTCTGCCGTTATTCTGAGAAAACACTTCCAAAAAAAGAGAAGGACTCGATAGAGAGCCTATTGCGCGGCTATCGAGTCCTTCTTCGTTTTCGCCTAATGGACGACTTGATCGTTTAGTCTGTATCGCTCGCGTTTAGGGAGTTCAGAGAACCATTAGATCAATATCAAATTAATTGATTTTCTAGCAAAAATGGAGTGACAATCTCATTCCATTTTTGTTAAAATTGGCCTACCTAATAGGTTTCTCTAGCGTTGCAAAGAAATGACTGAAAAACCCGACTACATCCTTACGTTCGATCGTCCCAAAAACACCGAAATTAAGAAAATCGGCAACAACTGGTATCTATATGAACGATTCAGTAAGTACGATCCGACGATCAAACGCAGTCGAAAGGTTTCCGGACGTTGTCTGGGCAAAATTACGCCCGATGGACTGATTGCTACCAAACGTCGCTTGACGCCGACAGCACGTCCGGCAGCCGTCCTTGAAGAGACGGTAGAAGTCGGAGCTTCTCTCTTCATGTGGAAACGCACTGAAGATCTGCGTAAACGTCTCCAGGTGCATTTTCCTGATCAATGGCAGCAAATCTACGTTGCGTCTCTCCTGCGGCTGCTCAAGGAACCTCGTTTCAAGCGCCTTCAGCTTCACTTCGAAAACAGCATCTTGTCGCATGTTTTCCCGAAACTGTCATTCACCGCTTCCGACAATGCAGCCATGCTTCGGACTTTGGGTAAAAAACGTCAGGCAATCAGCAGCTTTATGCGTGAAGACATAGACAAGAAGAGCGCATTTATTTTGTTTGACGGGCATCGACTGATTACGTCTTCCAAGACGATGCCTTTTGCTGAACTAGGCTACGACTCCAAACAGCGGTACATGCCGCAAATCAACCTGCTCTATATCTACAGTTTGGACGAAAACAGGGAAGCCCCCGTCTATTACAAGCAGTTTATCGGCAGTACTCCGGATGTTTCAGCATTCGCAGACGTTCTGACGGAAAGTACTCTCAGGCACTCGGACTGCACGATCATTGCCGATAAAGGATTCGCCAGTGAGAGTGATTTTGGACTGCTCGATTCCAAAAATCTCAAATATGTCATTCCTCTTCGCCGCGGCAGCAGATTCGTTAAAAGCAAACTGCCTTTGACGCCGATGAGTTACGAGAACATGTTTCCTTTCAACGGCCGTGCGATTCAAGCCTTGAAGATCTCAGAGGCCGGATTCAATGTGTTCGTCTTTTTCGATGCTCAGCTCTATGCCAACGAACTGGCCGATGCTGTCGAACGCGGCGAAAAAACAAATAACACCAATGCGGTTAAATTGGACAGCGAGATGAAGCGCCGTGCCAAGGGAACCCCCAGGCTAACCAATGAGGAGCTCCAAGCCCTGCAGCCGCAAGATCTGATGGAAATACACAGTGAAATTCCGGAAATGGGAACGGTGACGATCCGCACCAACCGTACGGATCTCAACTGCATGCAGGTCTACAGGGTATATAAGCAGCGACAGGCCATCGAACAGTTTTTCAGGACTTACGGAGCAAGTTTGGACTTTGAAGCTTCCTATATGCGCACTCAGGCAACACAGGAAGCATGGCTGTTTCTCAATCACCTCTCGTCCATGATGGGAATGGACTGCATTACCGATATCGCCGCGATGAATGAGGACAAGAATATCTCCCTTGAAGACCTGAAACAAACACTGGGAAAGATCATGGCAACCAGGGTGCAGGGAGAGTGGCTGGTCGCTCCAGTGAAACGGAGTGTCGCAAAACTGTTGGACAAATTCGATTTCAATCCATCACCGGAGCTGATTGAGGAACTCCTCGCTGAAGGTACGCCAAATTAATGCACAGCGTACCTATTCACGAGCGATACAGTTTAGTGCGTCAGGTCGTAGGTCGGCACATAGGTCGTTGACTTGACGTTGAGCAGTCCGAGGACGGTGTGATAAAGATTCTCATGAGTCACTCGGCCGGCGGCATTCTTTTCAAGCTTGCTGCGGTTGATGCTGAAGGTCTTTTCAAATCCCGGATCCATCCAGAGCACCATCGGCACTTCAGTCTGTTCCTTGGGCGCCATCCAGTAGGGGGCGCCGTGGAGGTAGAGACCGCCTTCACCGAGGGACTCGCCATGGTCGGAGACATAAACGAGGGCAGAATCAATGCTGCCGGACGTATCTTTAAGCATGCGGATCAGAGACGCCAGAACGTAATCCGTTTCGCGCACGCTGTTGTCGTAAGCGTTCATAACCGATTCGCGGCTGCAGCTCTTGAGGTCTGCATCGGTGCATTCCGGTTCGAAGAGCTTTCTGGCCTTGTCGGAGCGAAGCGAATAGGCCGGACCGTGAGACCCCATCATGTGAAGGAAGAGTACAGTCGGACGGTCGGCGGGCAGTTTCCCAAGTTCGCCTTTCAATTCCGAGAGGAATACCCGGTCACCGCATTCGCCGTTGGGGCAGTCCTGCGGATTAGGCGTCGTCGCACGGGAGCTGACGCCCGTACAGGCACCTTTGCAGCCCGATTGATTGTCAATCCAGAGCACGTTGGCGCCGGCGCGGTTTAAGAGACTCGGGAGCTGCTCTTCGGAGAGGATTCGATCGCGGTTATAGTCGCTGCGGCCAATGCGGCTCATCATGCAGGGCAGAGAAACGTCGGTGGACGTCCCGCAGGCTTCAACGCGAGGGATGCTGATAATCTGAAGCTCGGAGAGCTGCGGATTGGTTTCGCGGCTGTAACCCGCGAGCTGCCAGGAGGCTGAGCGCGTGGTTTCTCCTACCATCACAACAAGCACCGCCGGACGAGACGGCTTGACGGCAAGCGACGGGGAAGGGTCGACGGCCACACGCGGGGCGTTGGTTTCAGGGCTCGAGTCGCCCACGATGGTGCGCATGCCCGAATAGACGACATTAACTGGAGCGATCATGTAGCGCAGTGACTTGTCGTTTCTCATCGCGCCGGCGAAAGCCTGGAAGTTGAGGCCGATGAGCGCAACGCCCACAGCTGCAAACCCAATGGAGGTAAAGAGCCGGCGAAGGAATACCAGCAGACGGCGCAGCAGCGTCGGACGAGCAGCCCAGGCGGATCTCTTTAGATTTGCGGCCAGCGTGACGAGCATCGGCGGCAGCCAGGCGGTCAGAAAGAGGAGAACGGAGCGGGTGCTCAGATAGGCTTGTGCTTCTGCCGGATCGGTGGCAAGAAAGTTGCGGACCATGTCCGGCGTCATCGCCGTGCCGTAAAGATAGGCGGCAGCAAAAGCGGCGGCTCCGAGCGTATTCAAAATCAGCAGCAGAATGCGGAAGACCATCTTCGGCAGCAGTCCGCAGAGTTCAATGATTGCAGCGGAGACGAATGCAAAGGCGGCCGTCGTGCCCAAGCTTAGGATAAGCGAGTCGGTCGTGACGAGGTTGTTGTCAATCGCGAGCTTGGCGGTCATCGGACCATTGAAGACGATGGCCCACCAGAGACTCGTGAAAAGATAAAGCGTCACGCGGCCGGGCTGATCCTCTGTCGAACGGCGGCCGAAAGGCAGCAGCGCGCGAAGCTTGCGCGCCAGTCCGGCGCGGTCAAAAGCGGCAATATAGATGCCCGCAGAAATCAGCCAGTCCAGCGCTAACGCCGCAAAAACATGCGACGGGAAGTGCGCTCCCACCACCACACGGGCAAACCCTGCGCCGAAACCCGAAAGGAGTGCCAGCGCGAGCAACAGACGGGCAAGTCTGGGCCTGAAGTCGCGGAAGGCGAAGTAGAGCGGAAGCAGGCAGAAGCCGCTGCCGGCAGCGCCGCTTGGCCAGCAGCGTCCTGGTTTCGGCAGGAGGGGCAGACCGGGATCCACCACGGCGGCGCTGCCGCCGAATTCAGTGACGCTCCAGGGGCAGGAGACGCCGGTGGACTGCTTCAACCACCAGAGGAGTCCCACGCAGAGGAGCGCAGCGCCCACGGCATAGTAAAGACGCGAGAGGATGAGATTGCAGTGCGCTGCATCTTCGTGGTCGCCGAGAATGACTGCCGCGCGGCGGCACTGATGCAGATAGGTGAGAGCACCCAGCACGCACGCGAAAAGCACGCCGGAAATGACCTTCGGCATGAAGTGGAGCCAGAACTCAATACGGCCGTCTGCATGAAGCGGCCAGGCATTGTTCACATAGAACTGATGTTCAAAGGCGAGATCGAACCCGTGAGGCGGATTGGTCCACAGCCAAAACAGCAGCCAGGCGGGTACGAGCAGCCAAAGGACGATGTTCCAGTCAGCCGTTTTGCGTGCATAGGGCAAACTGAAGTCGGATGCGGAACTGCTGCGGAACAGGTTGAAAATGGACGACATAATGATTCACAAACTGAGCGGTGACGCTCAGAGCTTTGCGAGTCCTGACCCTCTCGGGACTCTGACGGTGGTGATTTTTCCCAATGGCCGTCAAGGCGGTGTAAAGCGTCCGTCAAAAGCCCGTCAAAAAAGAGAATTCATGAGTGAAAACAAGATGATCGGTAAACAAAATTCACGCTGCGAATGCTAACGAAGACGTCGTCCCATAAAATGTGATGCTGTGATGCGTTGACGACATGGACAGTCCGTTTTACGCATCTTTGGCAGACTTCAATGCAGCGAGGAACGAATGGCTAACCGCATCCTGGTCGTGGACGATAATTCAGATATTCGAGAAAACATATGCGAATACCTGAACTTACGCGGCCATCAAACGATCGGCGCTTCGGATGCTGCATCGGCCGCTCAATTGATTGCCGAAGAAGACATTGCGCTCATTGTTTTGGATGTGGGGCTGCCCGGGGAAGACGGAATGAGCTTTTGCCGCCGGCTTCGCCTCGCGGGGTCTTCGATACTGATCCTGATGCTCACGGCGCGCGATGCTGTTGACGACCGCGTGGCGGGGCTCGAGTCCGGAGCGGACGATTACGTCATCAAACCTTTTTCACTGCTTGAGCTTAATGCCCGCGTGGAAGCTCTTCTGCGGCGTGCGGGACGAAGCGGCATGACTGCCGGTACGTCAAAGAAACTGCAGGTGGGCCCCTTAGTGCTCGACCCGGATGCGCTCTCAGTTGAACGCGAGGGCAAATCACTTCGTCTTAACCCAACTTGTTTCCGCATTCTCACGGTGCTGATGCAGGCGAGTCCCCGCGTTGTCAGCCGAGAGGAATTGGAAAGCAAAGTTTGGTCTGATGGTGCGCCGATCTCTGATAGTCTCAGAAGCAACCTCTATCTTCTTCGGCAGGCGCTCGACAAACCTTTCAATGTTCCAATGCTGAAAACGCACCCCGGTGCCGGCTGGTCTGTCTGTTCGCCCGATGGGGTGAAGGGATAACCTTCATGCTGCTGGCTGGAAAGGAGTGAGCGCCAGAGCATTTATCGTAAACAATTATATTCGGCCGCAAAGCACGGCGAGACCCAAGATGACGAATTTGAGCGGCAGGAGTCGTGAAAACCTGCAGTTGAGCGCTGCGCAGGAGGAGAGGATTTCTCCCTCATCAGCTGCTCAGTCAGGCAGTTCCTATGAAGCGCAAGGGAGCTTATCCCAAGCATCGCCTCAGGCGCATGATCAGCAGCGAGAGCTCCATCGGAAGCCGCCGAGAGGTCTTTCACAGCGCATTATGCTTGCGCTTACGGTGCTGCTCACCAGTTTGGCTGCGCTTTACTCCGCAGCGATGGTAGGCGTCATCGGCTATACCGAAGAAGAGCTTATTTCGAGCTTTCTTGAGGATGACATGGATTATGTGGTTTCGCAGATCGAACGAGGCGATACCGCAATAGGGCTGCCGCACGCTGATGTGTATGGCGACGCGCCGGGATTGAAGCCTGTGCCGGCCCAGTTTCAGGACTGCCCGTTCGGGTTTACTGAAATTACCGAAGCGCCGGCTGTCTTTGTCTGGCGGCGTGCCTGGCAGGGCGGGAGCCTGATGATCGTGCGTGATCAGGAAGGGTTCGAAGAAAAGGAGCAGGAGCTCTTTATCTTGATGCTCGCTGTGCTCCTCGTGGTGTTCTTGGTCGGGGCTGCGGCCGGCAAACGTCTGGCGGTGCAGGTTATGCGGCCGGTGGAAAAACTCGCTGCTGCCGTTCGTGCGGCATCGTCACAAAATACTTGGAAGCCGCTTCCCAAAGAGCTCATCACCCGCGACGAAGTGGGGAATCTTGCTGCAGAGCTTTCGGCCTCAATGCATCGTCTGTTTAAAGCATTGAAGCGAGAAAAAGCTTTCACAGGCGACGTGAGTCACGAACTGCGCACGCCCTTGACCGTGATCGAGACGAGCGTGGAGCTCCTCAAGCTCACAGAACTTACTGCCGCCCAGCAGCGGCAGGTGGACAAGATCGAACGGTCGTCCAAAATGATGCACGAGCTTGTAGAAGGGTTCCTCGCATTTGCTCGGCTCTCTGAAAACGCGGGCAGCGACCGAGTGAGCGACGTGCTTCAGGCTGTCGGCCGCTTATGGATCCCAGAGGCCGCAAAGGCTGGCCGCCAGCTTGTCTTTCACCAAGAAGACTGCTGTCCGGGGAGCTTTTCGCCGCTTCTTCTGAGCACTGTGGTGTCGAACCTCGTCAAGAATGCGCTCGCCTACTCGCATGAAGGGGAGATCGAAGTGACTGAGACGAGTACGGGCATCGTCGTTGCCGATCATGGCGACCCTATTCCTCCAGAGGAGCAGAAGCGGATTTTCGAACCTTTTGTCCGGGGAAAGGCGAGTGCGGATATCGAACAGACGGGGTTTGGTCTGGGACTGTCCATCGTTTGGCGCATCTGTATGCGCATGGGGTGGCAGGTGAATCTTGCTTCGGGTCCCGATGGCAACGCCTTCACCGTAACGTTGGTGAGTCCGGCTGATGCTGCGGAGTCCGCACGCCGCTCCGACGAGCTCGGGTGATGCACCCAATCCGGCATACGTCCTGCGCGTTTGAATCAATGTGTCGGCTGAGTCCTATTCGCCGCGGATAAGGGGCCGGCCGGCATCAAAGTGCTGCGGCTTTCTCCATCCAAAAAACGCATAAAAAGGCATCGCTATTAAGCATTGGACATAACTGCGCTTGAAACAGAGAATGTATTCGCACGAACCCACCTGCGGTCTGTTCTTTTAACGGAGCGCTCTCCTAAAGCGCAGCAGCACTGCAGGCGGCCGATGGTGCGCAGCGAAATATTGAAATAAGTTAGCATTTTAATTAAGCAATGCTTATTCAATTATTCGCTGACAAGAAAAAACTCTGATTTGCAAGGAGGCCGCGATGAGCCTTTGCGGAATTTCGCGTCGGCGTTTAATCGCTGGAACAGCTGCGGCTGCAGCGCTCTCGCAGGTGAGCGCGGAATCTTTATCGATCGCTTCGGCCGGCCGAGAAGCAGTTGTATATCAAACGACATCATTGACGGCTGAAGGGTTAGTTGCTGCTCTGCGATCCGTGCAGAGCACGCTTAAAGGCCGCATCGCGGTGAAGCTTCATACGGGCGAACCGCACGGTCCCAACATTTTGCCGCGCGAATGGGTGAAAGCTCTCATAAATGAGCTGCCGGACACCGTGATCGTTGAAACGAATACGCTTTACGGCGGGCCGCGGGCTGCAGCGTCCCGACATCGTGAAACGCTCGTTACGAACGGCTGGACCTTCGCGCCCGTTGACATCTTGGATGAAGACGGCGGAACGCCATGGCCGATTGCGGGCGGCAGTCGGCTCAAGTCCGTGACGGTGGGATCTCATTTGGATCGCTATGACTCGATGCTGGTGCTCACCCATTTCAAAGGGCATGGCATGGCGGGCTTCGGCGGATCGCTCAAAAACGTTGCCATCGGCTGTGCTTCCGGACGCGAGGGAAAGGCTGAGATTCATCAGGGCTGGGAACGCGGCCCGGCATTTCTCGAACGCATGGCTGATGCCGGGAAGGCTGTGACGGATCACTTTCAGGGCCGCATTGCCTACATCAATGTGCTGCGCCGCATGTCGGTGGACTGCGACTGTACAGGCACATCGGCTGCCGAGCCTGAAGCTCGCGATCTCGGCATTCTGGCTTCGACTGACATTCTGGCCGTCGATCAGGCCTCCATTGATTGGGTTGGAACGCTTCCGCCGGCAGAACGCCGCCCGCTCGAGGAGCGCATCGCTTCACTAAGCGGCCTTACGCAGCTCGATGCCATGGAAAAGCTTGCCATGGGTGTGAGGCGATACCGCATTGAATCGCTTGGATAACAAAACTCTTTTGGGAGACATCATCATGAATGCTCAGCAATTATCACGCCGTCACGTGATGCAGCTCGCTGCCGGTGCATTGGCCAGTGCCGGGTTGGTTCGGGGAAGTCTGGCTGCCTCAGGTTCCGATACCCGTGCGAAAGCGATCATTATTTATTTTTCAAGGACCGGCACAACCAAAGGGCTCGCCGAAGCTGCTGCCGCAGCAACCGGTGTAGATCTCCTCGAGCTCACGCTCAAGGACCCTTATGCGGATGATTATTCGGCCATGACGGGCATCGCCCGCAGCGAACGCGCAAACAATGCCAGACGAGAAATTGCCGCCGCGATTCCCGATCTTTCGGGCTATGACGTCGTTGTGATTGGCAGCCCCTATTGGTGGGGAGGCTTGTCCATTCCGATGCGTACGTTCCTCATGGACCATCCGCTTGCGGGCAAACGTGTGCTGCCGTTCTGTGTTTCAGCAAGTTCGTCGCCCTCCGGTGCATGGGCCGATGTGCGCACTTTTTGTCCGAATGCTCAGATTGCCGAAGGCTTTCACACGACGGAAAGCCGTGCAGCCTCGAGCCGAGATGATTTGGTCGCTTGGCTTAAGCGCAGCGGGCTTTGACGTTTTTTGCTGCGGGAGATGCTGAAATGGGCGCAGGGCATAAAGAGAAGATCACAACGGCCAGTGATGTGATGAGCGGCTTGAGACTTTCGCTTTCACGCCGACGCACGATTGAACTTGGGCTGGCGGTCGGGATGGCTTTCTCCGCGCCCGGCGTACGGGGAGCGGAGGTCCCCCCAGAAGTATTTTTCTCGCCGGAAGTTTCGGCCGATGCGCTGATTCGTATTTATGAGAAGCTTTCGGTTGAGACCAATTGGACGAGCGATTTTGGCATCTCCCGACGGCAAGGCGGCCGTGCATGAGCCGGGCTACCAGCGAACGGAAGCATTCTTCACGAACCTTGCGGATGCCGCTAAAGGGATAAAAGCGCGTATGGGCCGCAAGATGATAGCCATCTCAATTCTCTCCAACATTCATGCCGAACCCTTTGGCAGCGCAGCGCCGAAAACCGGAAACCTAGGGATTATTGGATCGTTGGATCCCGTGGCAGCCGATCAGGCGGCTTGCGATTTGATTTGGCAGCTGCCCAGCCATACCGCTCAAAGACAGTCCATTGGTCAAAAAATAGATTCGGGTTGGCTGCAGCTCGAAAAGCTGGCGGCGGTAGGCGCTGGAAGCCGCATCTATCATCGAACGGTTGTATGACAAAATTTTGCCAAAGGAGAAAAGTAGCAATTAGCAACAATTACTGAATACATACGGGAGAAACGGATTAATAAGTGTTATTCGTTGGATGCACTGTATTCGTGACGTATCTATCGGGTTAATTCTTATGTAAATCTTAAATGGGCAGCGATATAACCCTCGGCAACAGCAGGCGGGAATCACAATCCTGTCTGCCGGCTTCGAAGTGCGCTCGTGCTTTGAATAAAGCGTTTGATGTTTTCGGCATGAAGACCAACCGTTTTCAAATGGAATGTCGGTGAACATCAATAAAAAAAGGAGAGAGTTATGACTGCCAATATTTCTCGTCGCCGCCTGATTGAGAGCTCAATTGTCGGTACGGCTGCGCTCGCCGGTGCAACGTCCGCTTTTGCGTCCAAACCCGTGGCGAAATGGGATGAAACGGTAGACATCATCGTCGTCGGTTCAGGTTTTGCCGGCCTGGCCGCAGCGATTGAAGCCAAGAACGCTGGTGCGAACGTTATTGTTCTCGAAAAAATGGCCGTCTTTGGCGGCAACTCCGCCATTAACGGCGGCATTCTGACGGCTACGGGCTGTCCGCAGCAAAAGCTTCACGGCATCAAGGACTCCGTCGACCTGCTCGAAAAAGATATTCTGGCGGCCGGCAATTACATGAACTATGTCGATAAGGTTCGCTTCATGGCGGAGCGCGCTTTGTCGAACTATGAATGGACGGTCAATTATCTCGACGTGGAATATCTGCCCGATGCCATCGGTCAGGAAGGCGGCCACAGCGTCCCGCGTTATGTCACAACGAAGAACGGTTCGGGTTCGGGCATCGTCTCCAAGGAAATCGACAAGTGCAAGGAACTCGGCATTCCGCTGCGCAACCGCGTTTTTGTTGAACGCATCATCCGCGGCGAAGACGGCCGTGTTGAGGGTCTTGAGGTGCGTGAAGGCTATCGCTTCCCGCGTGAAGACTCCGGCAAGACCAAGTTTATTCGTGCCAAGAAGGGTGTTGTGCTTTGCTACGGCGGCTTCTCGGCCGACGTTACGTACCGTATGTATCAGGATCCGAAGCTTAATGAAAAGCTTGATACGACGAACCAGCCGGGCGCAACGTCAGAACTCTGGCGTGAAACCTCAGCGATCGGTGCTCTTCAGGTACAAAACGACTGGATTCAGTGCGGTCCGTGGGGCTGCCCGCGTGAAAAGGGCATGGGCATTGGCTGGATGTTCAATCAAACGGCTGCCGCAGAATACGGTCTTTGGGTGAATTCAGACGGCGCACGCTTCGTCAATGAGCTCGCCAACCGCAAGGTTCGAGCCGATGCGATCATGGTTGAACAAGCCAACGGCCGCAAGTGCTTCGCTATCTGCAATGAACCCAATGTCGGGCCGCTGAAGAAACAGCGTCCGGGTCTGCTCGACCGCATGCTTGAACGTAAGATCGTTGAGAAGTACGACACGCTCGAAGATCTCGCTAAGGCTGCCGGCATCAAGCCCGATGCGCTTAAGGCTCAGGTCGAGAAGTTCAATGAGGTTGTGAAGGCCAAGGCTGATCCGGTGTGGAACCGCTACATCAATAACGATCAGGTACCGTTGGTTGACGGCCCCTGGTACGTCTGCGAACTGCAGCCGAAGGTTCACCACTGCATGGGCGGCCTTGTCACCGACAAGGAATGCCGCGTGCTCGATGTCCGCACGTATAAGCCGATTCCGGGGCTTTATGCCGCCGGTGAAGCGACGGGCGGCGTGCACGGCGCAGTGCGTCTGGGCTCGGTTGCTATTCTGGACTGCTTGGTCTACGGCCGCGTAGCAGGTCAGACGGCTGCCAAGGCCTAAACCTTAAAAATCGGGATTTCGGGTGCGCTCGCGCCTGAAGTCCCGCAGAGCCATAAAAAGCCCGGTTTCTTCTTTTCAGGGGAAACCGGGCTTTCGCGTGAAGCATCGCAAAGCAGCTGCTTTGCCGATCAGGCGTTTAACCTCGTCGAAGGGTGATTCAGTCAGACGGACGGCTTGTCGCGCAGCATTCGCCATTTGCTCGGCAGCCGAGCCATCCATGGGAATTTTGCTTCATGTTTTTGCTGAAATGCTTCGATCTCCGCTTGGTCCTTCAGGGTGGCATCGATCATATCGAGCCCATCGAGTAGCATTTCACGGTGGCGCGGAGCAATGGAAAAGGACCAGTGCTCGGCGATGTTTCCGGTGAGTGAGATCGTAGAGTCCTCAAGGTTAATGGTCAGAGACTCTGGATTTTGTGTCGAGAGTGCATCCAGAATCGCCTTTGAATCCGAGAGGCTTACCCGTGCGGCCAGAAGTCCGTTGTTAAAGCAGTTGGAATAAAAAATTTCACCAAAAGAGGGCGCAATCACCGCCCGAATGCCGAATTGAAGGAGGCCCCAAACAGCATGCTCTCGGCTGGATCCGCAGCCGAAGTTGGGTCCGGCAGCGATTATCTGAACATGTTCAAAGCCCGGCTGGTTGAAAACACTGTCGGGCTTAGGCGTACCGTCCGAAGCGCAGCGCATGTTGAAGAGCAGACCGCGTGCAAGCCCGGATTTGTCAATGCCGCGCAGAAATTGTTTCGGCATGAGCTGATCCGTATCGAGGTTGTCGATGGGAAGCGGAACGGCAATGCCGGAAAGCTCAGTAAACGGTTCCATAAAGACTTCCTTCACGCGTTAAAGCCGCGTCATCGTGCGAGGATCAGTGATAACGCCGGTAACGGCCGATGCCGCAGCAGTTGTCGGACTGACGAGATGCGTTCTTGCGCCGCGGCCCTGACGGCCTTCAAAGTTTCGGTTGGTGGTTGAGGCGCACCGAACGCCGTCTGCGAGCATGTCGCCGTTCATAGCTAGGCAGAGCGAGCATCCGCTTTTGCGCCATTGAAAACCGGCTTCCTTAAAGATTTTGTCCAGACCTTCCATTTCCGCCTGACGGCGTACTGCCATGGATCCGGGCATCACCTGAGCACAAACCGACGGGTGGACTTTCCGGCCTTTGAGGATGGCGGCTGCGGCGCGGAGATCAGAAATTCGGCCGTTGGTACAGCTTCCGATGAAAACATGCTGAATCGGAACCCCGGCCATCCTGCGGCCAGCCGGCAGGCCTTGATAAGCTAGTCCGCGCAGCGCCGCAGAACGCTCTATTTCATCGGTGAAAGCGTTTGGATCCGGAATGACTTCGTCAATGGCGACGGACTGTTCCGGACTCGTTCCCCAAGTCACCATTGGCGCTGTATCGTCCGCATTCAATTGAATTTCTGCGTCAAATGAGGCATTTGGGTCTGAACGCAGGCCTTTCGCATAAGCGGCCATGGCGCTGAAGTCTTCATCACTTAACCCGGCCGCGTGATTTTTTACCCATTCCAACGCCTTGTCATCGGGCGCGATCAATGCGCCTCGGGCTCCAGCCTCAACCGTCAGATTACAGAGCGTCATGCGGCCTTCAATAGTGAGGGCATCGACAGCCGAACCGCAGTATTCAACCACTTTGCCCAGCGCGCCGCGCGCGGAAATGCGCCGCAGTATGGCAAGCGCGAGGTCCTTGGGCTCCGTGCCGGCGGGCAGTTGGCCGGCAATAGAGATCCGCATAGTGCCGGCCATCCGGTAGACAAGCGTCTGAGTCGCGAGAAGATGCTCAATTTCAGATGTTCCGATGCCGAACCCCAAAGCGCCGAGCGCTCCGTGGGTAGTGGTGTGGCTGTCGCCGCAAATGACCACCATGCCCGGGCGCACTAAGCCTTGTTCATCCATCACAACATGTTCGACGCCCTGATTCGGGTCGTTTGGACCGTAGAACGCTCGGATGCCGAATTTGCGGCAGTTGGCTTCAAGTGTTTGCGCCTGCACAAAACTGTCGTGATCCGTTATTCGCCTGGGCGACTCATCGGTGCTGGGAATGATGTGGTCGACGACGCATAGATGAGCGTCGGGCACCGCCGCAGGCAGTTTTCGGGATGAGAGACCTGCAAAGGCCTGCGGCGAGGTGTATTCGTTGGCAAAATGCACGTCGCAGTAGAGAAGCACCGTTTGGGCGTCAATACGCTTTATGGTGTGTTCGTCAACGATTTTCTGGTACAAAGTGCGGGACATAACTGAAGCCTGAAATCTTTGATTGAGAGCGGGAGGAGTGCGTCTTCCATTCACCGTGCGGCAGCCGTGAGAGGCATGCCGCAGGGCTCTAATTGAGATAGGCGTGCGCTTTAGTCCCATCCGCGGACGTGGTCCAAAACCTCCGCGACACGGCCGTTCTCGATCAGTACGAGCGAAGCATAGGGGGCGGCTGTGGGGCAGGCGTGGTTGGGCAGAATGCGAAGACGCCTGCCGATCGGGAAGTCCTCCTGCGTGAGGGGAGAATTCTCCGGAAGGGTGAGAATGCCGTGCTCCTGATTGGTACCCGTCAGGACGATCGTGCCGTCGGCGAGCGGCTTGCCGTCAATGCCGCAGACCAGACCGTAGCCGTAGTCGTGTGCCTGACGAGCCGTGCCGCGGTCGCGGGAAAGCGCGAGGAAGCCGCAGTCCAAAATGACGCGGCGCTTATCGACCTGACGGCCGATGACGGTAGCTAGGACGGATCCGGCGATGTCGTCAACCGTGCATGCGCCGACATTGGACATGAAGAGGTCAAAAAGCGCACATACGCCGGCACGCATCTCCGTGACGCCCGTTTCGTCTTTGGCAAACATTAAGGTCGGTGTGGAACCCGCGGAGACAATTTTGATGGTATGGCCGGCAGCGCGCAGTCTTTCTGCAGCCAGAACGATCCCGGCGCGTTCGGCTTCCGCGGCAGCTTCAATTTCCGCAGTCGACTTGCATTCGTAGCTGTCTCCGGCATGGGTGAGGACGCCGGCGAGTTCTGCTCCGTCAGCGAGCGCCGCCGCAGCCGGCAAAAGCTCTGCACCGTCAGGACGAATACCGGAGCGGTGACCATCGACATCGATCTCCAAGAGCACGGGAATCGTCGTTTTTTCCCTGCGGCAGAATGCCGAAACGGCGCGCGCGGCTTCTGCACTGTCGAGAATGATCTTAATGTCGGCGCCGAGACTGCGCAGACGGTTGACCTCGGCGAGCTTTTGCGGCGCAATGCCTACGGCGTAGATGAGGTCGGTCACGCCCCTCGCGCCGAAATAACGGGCTTCGGCCAGCGTGGATACCGTGGCCGGACCTTGCGGCGTCGTCATTTGGCGCAGCGCAATGCCGATGGATTTATGCGTCTTCAGATGAGGGCGGAAGGCAACGCCGAGCTTTGCCGCTCGGTCCTGCGCGCGTCGAAGGTTCTTCTCGAGCTTCTGGCTGTCGATCACAAAGAGCGGCGTTGGAAGGCGAGGATCATCGAGCGCGCAATCCTTGAGACTGGCGAGTGCTGGTGCGGCAAAAC
>CDYG01032228.1_pt1 | contig 15451 bp, 6 predicted proteins | sample 554931 | NCBI WGS metagenome assembly CDYG01 (sample SAMEA3182055, study PRJEB8094) | gut metagenome | biome: human; feature: gut; material: Stool; isolation source: human stools | place: Canada | collected 2012-11-13
AGTGCGGCACCCTGCCCATCGTCATTCTTGTAAAGGACGGTTCGGCCATCCCCCATATCCCCGTGGCACAATGCACAGACCAGATGAAATGGGACAAGATTACGTGGAAGAAGTATCTGGCAGACGAAAAGAAAGCTGAAGGATTGCTCTGCCTGCCGCAGGACGGACAGTTACAACGGATATCAATCCCATAACCGGTATATCAAACACATTAAACCCTAATACCCCATGCGAAACAAGTTATTGTTCCTCGCCTTGCCCCTGCTATTCGGCTTACAGGCAAGCGCACAACACACACAAGCCTTTCAAGATACCACGCTCAGTGACGAACAGCGCGTGGAACATCTTCTCTCCATCCTGACATTGGATGAAAAGATAAACCTTCTTTCCACCGACCTCGGTGTCCCCCGCTTCAACATTCCCCGTTGCGGACACTACGAAGGACTGCACGGGCTGACCCTCGGCGGTCCTGCCATGTGGGGTGGACGCCAAAGAACGGAAGACGGGAAAGTAGTCCCTACCGACTGCCCCACCACCATATTCCCCCAGTCCTACGGTCTGGGCTCCACATGGGACACCGATTTGGTGCAGAAAGTAGCGGAACAAGCCGCTGAAGAAGCCCGCTACTACATGCAGACCACCGGTAACAAGCGTCATGCCCTCGTGATGCGCGCTCCGAATGCCGACCTTGCCCGCGACCCGCGCTGGGGACGTACCGAGGAGAGTTTCGGAGAAGATGCTTTCCTCACCGCCCAACTCACCATTGCCAGCGTACGCGGCCTGCAAGGCAATCATCCCCGCTACTGGAAAACTGCCTCTCTGATGAAACACTTCCTTGCTAATAGTAACGAGGACGGACGGGACAGCACTTCCTCCGACTTCGACACGCGGCTGTTCCATGAATACTACGCTTATCCTTTCTATAAAGGTATCACCGAGGGAGGCAGCCGTGCCTTCATGGCCGCCTACAACAGTTGGAACGGCATCCCCATGTCCATCCATCCCTGCCTCGAAGAGATTACCCGCAAGCAGTGGGGCAACAACGGTATCATCTGTACGGACGGCGGTGCCCTGAAACTGCTGATTGAAGCGTACAAGAGTTTTCCGAGCTTTGCGGAGGGTGCCGCTGCCGTAGTAAAAGCCACCACAGGACAATTTCTCGACGCATACGTTCCTTACGTCAAGGAAGCGCTGGAAAAGGGATTACTGACCGAAGTCGACATCGACAAGGCTATCCGCGGGAACATCTTCGTCGCCCTCAAGCTCGGCTTGCTGGACGGGGACAACTCACGTAACCCTTATCTCTCTATCGGAAAGAACAGTACGGAGACACCGCCTTTCATGACAGCAGAAGCCCACAGGCTGGCACGGGAAGTCACCGCCAAGTCTGTGGTGTTATTGAAAAACAAAAAACTCCTGCCACTCGATGCCGGAAAGCTGCGTAAAATAGCCGTTATAGGCCCGTATTCGGACAAAATCGTGCAAGATTGGTATAGTGGTACCCCGCCTTACGAAACAACGATTCTGAGTGGCATACGCAATGCTGTGAAAGAAGGAACCGAAATCATCCACGCCGAAGACAACCGCATGGGCCAGGCGGAAAAGGCAGCCGCAGCCGCCGACATCGCCATCGTATGTGTAGGAAACCATCCTTACGGCACGCGTGCGGACTGGAAGTTCTCTCCCGTCCCCAGTGACGGCCGCGAAGCCGTGGACCGCAAATCGCTGATGTTGCCCGATGAAGACTTGGTGAAGCTGGTGTTCAAAGCCAATCCCAATACCATACTGGTGCTCGTCAGCAGTTTCCCCTACACCATCAACTGGAGCCAGGAGCACGTGCCTGCCATCGTCCACATCACCCACTGCAGCCAGGAGCAGGGCAACGGACTGGCCGACGTACTCTTCGGCAAGGTGAATCCAGCCGGACGTACCGTACAGACGTGGGTGAAAGACATCACTGACCTACCCGACATGATGGACTACGACATCCGCAACGGACGCACGTATATGTACCACCAGGGCCCGGTGCTCTATCCTTTCGGCTATGGTCTGAGCTATTCCGACTTTGCATACGAGAAGATTGAATCCGTCAAGCAAGACAAGAAGAACATCCGCGTGACGGTATCAGTGAAGAATACAAGCGGACGCGACGGGGAAGAAGTTGTGCAGCTCTATGCCAGCTATCCGGACTCCAAAGTGGAACGTCCCTCCAAGCAGTTGCGCGCCTTCAAGCGTATCCCCATCAAGGCTGGTGAAAGCCGGGAAGTGACGCTTACCGTTCCCAAGGAGGAGCTCGGCTATTGGAACGAAGAAAAGCAGATGTTCGTTGTAGAACCCGGAACGGTGAAGCTGCTGATAGGGGCTTCATCGGAAGATATACGGTTGGAGGGAAAGATCAGGCTATAAGAATGAAAAAGCCATCCCTTAACATACCGACTATAAAAATTAGCGAGTTATGCCACAACAACGTGGCAAACCCGCTAATTACATATTTGCAAGCATAAATGAAGTACAAGGTCACTTTACAATAAACTCATATCTTCCTGCCGCCAGTTCCACCACCCGTACATTCTCGGCCTTGTCAGGTAAAGTGAGTGTAGCTGTACTGTTAGCGGGCACTGTAACTTCATAATGCACACATTTCCCTTTCCATTCCCAGCGAGAAACAATTTCACCGTAAGGCGACCGATGACGAGCTTCAAACCGTTTCAATCCCTTTATGAAATGGGGACGGAGCAGAATGTTTTGAAAACCAGGTTGCGCGGGATCAGGGAAAATACCTCCCAGCCCCTTGTAGAACCAAGCACCTATTTCACCGAACATCATATGATTGTCCGAGATGTCACGAGTAGCCTGCAAATCCCAGTTCTCGAGCAGCGTAGTGGCACCGTTCACCATCCACCAACCCCATGAAGGATAAGTGTCCTGTACAGCCACCTTATAAGCTGTTTCAGCATAACCATTTTCGCTGAGTGCATTCAGAATAGCTTTAGCTCCTAATACACCCACATCCAAGTGAAAACCGTCCTCCTCTACCTTATGTGCCAAGTTAGCTGCCACTTTTCCTATCAACTCTTCGGGCACAATCTTCCATTGCAAGGGAACACTCAATTCGGTTTGTGAACCTTCGGCATAGATGCCTGTTTCTCGATTCAGGAACTTATCATTGACAGCTTGCTTTATCTCCTCCGACAAGGCATTATAATATTCGTAATCGGCCTGTTTGCCGAAGAGTTTGGCAGCAGCGGCCAAAATCTTGGTATCTACATAAAAGTAGACCGAGGAAGTCAGCTCTTTATTGGATTTTGACTTCACCGGCACCCAGTCTCCGCGCCCCCACGTAGTGAGATGATTGTTAGAGATACGCTCCACATAATCCACATAACGTTTGATGCTCTCGTAACAATCGCTCAAGGGCTTGCTATCACCGTAGAAGAGGTAGATATTCCAAGGGATGATGGCAATAGTACTAGTCCAGTCCAGCCCGTTGTCTGTACCATATCCCCATCCACCAGTTGGAATAATATCGGGCAGCACTCCGTTGGGCTGCTGTTCGTCACGATGGTCGGCCAACCATTTTTCGTAAACGGTAATTCCATCAAAGTTATAAAATGCTGCCTCAATGGCAAAATGACCGTCACCAGTCCAACCGTTCTTCTCGCGCTGAGGGCAATCGGTGGGGTAGCCCATCAGATTGGAAAGGTAAGAGTGATTGGCAGCATGGAGCAGCTTGCCTATCAGTGGACTCGAAGATTCCAAGCTACCTACTGCCGGCACATCACTGTGCATGAAGTAAGCAATCAAGCTGTTTTGGTCAAGCTCAATAGGCTTATCTGCCACTACCTCCACATAACGAAATCCCTTGTAATTAAATCGGGGCATGAACTCATCCTCTTCTCCACTCAGAATGAGAATGTCCGTCTGAAAAGGGTCTTTCTCCTTATCGCCTCGAAAGTAGACATCAATGTTCGAGAGATCGAGGCGGCCATTTGGATGTAAGCGTTCGCCATGTTTGATTCTGACCTCCGTTCCCCGTTCACCCGAAACATGAATACAAGTCACACCGGACATATTTTGCCCGAAATCATAGATGTATGTTTTCTCGTCCACTTTGCGGAAAGAGACGGCGGGGAAAATCTTTACATTACGGATGGGATGTACTTGCTGGGCAGTGACATTGGAAGAAGGTACACTCCGATAGGCTACTCCGCGCCACTTGGAATCATCGAATTCCGGAGTGCTCCATCCTTTCTGCTCCAGACGTGCATCGTAGTGCTCGCCAGTATAGATACTATTAAAAGTGATTGCACCCGACGCTGTCCGCCAACTGAGATCGGTGGGAATAGTCTCCACGCTTCCATCGGTGTAGGTAATGCGCAAGTCCAGACAGAAAGTGGGACGGTTGCGCCAAGGGGCACGGTCGAAGTCCCACACTGCTTTGGATTGATGGTTATACCAGCCGTTACCCAAAAGTACGCCAATAGCGTTGTCACCATTCTGTAATTGTGAAGTCACATCATAAGCCACATACAAGTTGCGGCGATCAAAGCGGGTATAGAGAGGGGCAAGGCAGTGGTCTCCTATCTTCTCGCCATTGATGTAAAGCTCATATAGTCCAGCAGCGGCAATATAAGCACGCGCTGACTTTACCTTTTTGCCGGTCTTGAACTCTTTTCGGAAGTAAGGGGCAGGCCCATAATGAATATCCTTGCCATCGCCAATCCAAGCACCTTGCCAATGTTGCATCCCCATCATGCCCGTTTCAAAGTAAGAGACAGGAGAAGCAGTCTCCTTATATTCCATGTCGCTGCAGATTACTTTCCAATAATATCTAGTGAAAGGCTGCAGTTTTTTGCCCGCATAGGCCACAAGCTGATTACGGGAATCGTTCTTTCCACTATCCCACATCCTGCCACAGCCATTGACCACATTCAACGAGTCTTCGTCTACCACAATCCGCCAGGAAGTCTGCACAGCTCCCTGCCTACCATCTTCCATCCGCCAAGAAAGGCGTGGAACGGGATTATCCAAACCTATAGGTCTGTCAAGATGTTCGCTCCTCAGATCAACCAAACGAACCGGAGTCTGCCCTTGTACAGTAATGCAAGCAAAGAATGTGAATAGAAGCAGTATATTTCTTTTCATAACTCCATTGTTTATCTATTCCGTAGTAATCACCAGTTCCTTGCCCTCCCTCAGTTGGTCATGGGTGATAAAGTAACCGTCAATCTTTTTACCGTCATAAGTAATGTCAATAATCTTCTTGCCGCTTCCTTTCTTCACAATCGTAAAGGGACGACCATTCAGATTGAACGTCACTTTATCGAACAAGGGAACAGTAACAATATATTCAGGATCGGCAGGCGAATAAGTGTAAAGTCCAATAGCATTGAGCACATACCACGAAGACATCTCGCCGGCATCATCCATCCCTGCATAAGCCAGCTTGTCGGCACCCATGTCATAGTAGTGGTTCATCAGGCTGTCGAGAATGCATTGGGCTTTCTCTTGTTTGTCTATGAAATAATAGGTGTAAGGAATGCTGTGTCCCGGCTGGTTTCCGTGGCAATAGTTTCCGATGAATCCGGTCAGGTTGTGGGCCTCGTAACCTCTCCACGGTTCGCTGAATAAGGAATCCAGTTTAGCCTCCACCGCCTCTTTACTGGGATAGAGCTTAATCATGCCTTCGGGGTCGTGGGGGGCGAAGAAGAGGGCGTTCCATGCATTGGCCTCACGGTACATGTACTGGTAATAGGGATAATACGGATCGAAATCCTGAATCCAGCTACCATCGTCAATCTTACCTCTCCAAAAGCCGGTAGAGGGGTCGAATAGCGTCTTGTAGTTGTTGGAGCGTTCCATCATCAGCTTGTAGTTGGCTTCATCTCCCAGCTCCTTGGCTACCAAGGCTACGGCATAGTCATCGTAAGCATATTCCTGGGTCTTGGTCACAGCCCCTTTGTATTCGTCCCATGTGGGTACATTCACTGTGTCTTTTTCAGCAATCCAACCTCGCTCCATATACTCATCCAAATAGCGACGTCCTCCTTTACCGGGCACCGTAGCATTTTTCAGAATCAACTTATAAGCACGCTCCAGATCGAAATCATGCAAACCACGCAACCAAGAACCAGAAATAAAAGTGGAAGCGTGATCACCATGGAAGAAGGTGGGCATGTAGCCGTCACGCTTCTCACCTTTGTCAATAATAGACCTAATGATGTCAGTAGTCACATCGGGAGAAATCATACCTATGAGTACCAGTTTGTTGCGATAATCGTCCCAAAAAGAAGGGTCAGTGTAATAGTGGAAGCCGTTATTCACTACTTCGCCACGGACATCAGTATATTCATGATTCACATCGCTACGCAAAGCCGGCCATTTAAAAGCATGGAAGAAAGTAGAATAAAACAATCTCTTTTCACGTTCCGTGCCACCTGCAACTTGAATCTTGGAGAGGAGTGCTTCCCAAGCCGCATCGGCTTCTTCTGCCACTTGTGCAAAACTTTTGTTCAACATTTCGGCCTTCAAATTCATTTGAGCATTCTCTATACTCACAAACGAGAAACCAGCCTTCACTTCCAAAGGTTCAACACCTTTGCTGTCGATAAAACGCAGCACAGCCACCTCATGTTTGTCGTCTTTTACCATTTCCACTTGGCCTATTTTATAGTTGGTCTTAGCGTAAAAGTAGATTTTACCATCGCCATCTTGATAACCCGTGAACGTATTATCGTCAACCTTCTCAATCTTCCAATCACGGACATCATTATTAGAACGGCGGATGTCTACCAATAATGACTTATCGTCGCCCTTGCCGAAAGTATATTTATGGTAGGCACAACGCAAGGTACTGGTCAACTCGGCGTTCACTTTATAGCGTTCCAGATAAACCTGGTAATACCCCGGATGCGCAGATTCCTTCTCGTGACTAAACCCGGAGCAATAATTACCCGGAGCGATAGTTCCCACCACTGGCAACATGGGGACATGCAACAAGTTCCAATGCCCTTTAGCAGTATGTGAAAAACCATAAATCACAGTGTCCTCATATTGATAGCCCGCACCGCTACGAAACTGTGTAACGGGGCTGAGCTGCACCATTGCGTTGGGCAAGGTAGCACCCGGATAAGTTTCCGCACCCCATGTACGTGACTTTATTTTGCGCGTATACCCTAAGTCCTCAGGCTCCCACAAAGTAGCCGTACCCAAGAAAGGATTGACATATTCGGTTAATTTCTTCTGCGTACCGCCACAGCCCGTCAGAACAATCAGGGCGAACAGTAGAAATAAATATTGATTCTGTTTCATCTTTTGTATTTATTTTATATAAAAAACTGTTGTCTCTAAAAACATTATTTCCAAAATAACTGCCAATTAAAACTGGCTCTAAAAAAAAATGTGCCGAAACCCAATAACCAGATTGAGTTTCGACACACTTTTAATTGCTAACTTATTTCAGGCTCTTTTCAAAGAGAGCTTTGGCTTCAATCAAAGTACAACCACTTGTCTGCGTAGTCAGATGGTTGTTGCCGCTATTGTTCATTGCCCAGTTAGTATTATACAGCAAATCAAGTTTATTGATTCCCTTTCGCCACAAGATTTCAGCATTATTGTTAAAGAAAGTGATGAATTTCTTCTTATATATGGGGTCCAAATTCGGTTCCATAATCAGCTGCACATAATAACGCATGAAAATACCCTTAAACAAACCTCCGTCCCCATCGCCTTCATCACGAAGTAAATTATTTCCAGTATCTATCATGCTGCTATTACTGATAGCGAAATTGGCAGCCTTACGAGCATCTTTCAAATAGGACTCTTCTCCTGTGATCTTATACAGTTCGTAAGCAGCACCCAAGAATGTACCTTGGTTATAAGAAAGAGAAAGTGTACTCAACTCACCCGTCTCACCGTTCACATTATCATAGATGGCGCCGGTAGCAGGGTTAAATAAATTTTCACGCTCCCATTTATAAATATTGACAGCCCAATCCAAATCCTCCTGATTCCCGTTAATACGGTAAAGACGAGCAGCAATCAAAGCAGCAGGGCCGTTGGAACAAGCATTTTTGCTCCATAGCTGGTCGTGAGTCCAAGCAATGCCACCACCTGCGTAATCGTTCCAACCGGTCTTGATTTCATTCCACATCTCTTGAGAAGTTTCCAGATACTTGTTTTCATCAGTAACTTCGTACAAGCGAATCATGGTGAGAGCAATCCACTCCATATCATCATAAAAGTTGTTCCAATAACTGCCACCGTTCTTTGCCTTGATACCGACATACCATTTGTCGAACAAGTCGCTGTACTTGCTATCTCCGGTACGATTGTAAGCATCTATCATCACATCCATAGCATGAGCCTGCGGCCAATAATGGAAATCCTTGATTGAACCGTCATTCCCGTAGTTGAAATAATTCTCTTCCGTATTCCAGAAACGATCTATCAGGGTCACAGAACTGCTATCGGCAGCCGCATCCCAATCTATGGTGTAAAGCCCCTTATCATACATATACTCATCTTCTATCTCGCACGATTGAAGTGCCAAAAGAAGCAGGGGCAGACAAAATAATATTTTTTTCATAATCTCTCCTTAAATTAGTTGGCCAATTCCACTTTATGAGTATAGTTCTCCACATTGAATATCACACTAATCTTGGTGATGGCACCCGGATTGTGGCCATCGGCCGCACCATCGAATTCATCGTTCAGTTTCCACTTCTGATCCCATTGGTTATCAGGAGTCTCCATAATATAGAAATAAGGATCTTCGGGAGTAGCCGCACCAGGATTAGAGTCTGTAGTATTCTTGGTTCCCCAATACTGTATACTACCATCAGCATAAGTCATCAAGAACTTATAGCGTTGGTCGCGCCCCCATCCTTCTTGCTTGAACTCAATTTTATCCTGACCGCAGAACACACCGTTTCCAACATAAGGCAATTCAAAAGTTGCGGCACCACTCGGACAGAAGTAGAATTCCATCTTACTTACTTCCCTGACGGTTACAGATGCAATGGAGAAATCCATCTCAATGCGGTAAACTCCCGTCTTTTCTACGGTTGTCTCGCCTTCGCCTTCCATAATCTTATTGCCATTGATATAAAACACCTTGGCACCTTCGGCTGCTCTATCTACCAGTTTGTAAGTCTTTCCGCCTTCCAACTTCGTAAAGACTTCGAACTTATCCTTTTCGGGTGAAGCACACGCCACGGCCTTAGAAGCATCCATACCACCTTCAGTAGCACTTCCGGTCAAGTAAAGCTGTGCCGGAATCTCTTCAAATCCCACCAAGCGAGTGATGGTGAGCTTCTTGCTTTCCTTTGCCATTACAGAATTCAAACCTCTGGAAGCCATTACTGTCCAAACAAGTGTACCCGTCTCACCACTGTTCAATCCGGCAGCCGCACCAACCTTGTTCAATGTCTTGTGGCTGATGGTAGCATAGCTCAAAGAACCGCCATTGTCAGAAAGCACTTTGTAAATAGGCTTAGAAAAATCTCCACCTTCTTTATCGAATACCACTTCATAAAGAGGGGCACCGCTATCTTCAGCCTTGGCCGACTCCCATTCAAAGAACAGGCTGGCGCTGGCCGACGATTGCAAGACTACTTCCTTGCCGTCAGTGGGTTCATACAACTGATTTACTGAGGAAACTTTGGAATCCTTGTATTCCATGTCTTCCGTACAAGACGTAGCAAAGAGGACTGCCGAAAAAAGAGCTATTGTTGAGAATATTGTTTTCATTGTTCTATTGTTTTTAATGAGTTTAGATACACGTTAATTTCCATATCCTGGATTGTTAGGCGCCAGATTGGGATTCAAATTGATTTCACTGATAGGAACTGCCCAAAGGTAATCTCTTGCCTCTTCGAACTTGCGAGTGTCAAGCTTATTCTCGTCCACGAAGCTTGCACCGCGCACCTTGCCCGACAAGTATTCGTTGCCAGCCTTCCAACGCTTAATATCATACCAGCGCAAACCTTCCATCGCCATTTCTACACGACGTTCGTCGCGAATAATCTGCCTCATCTCTTCCTTGCTCTTTCCGGCAGGAAAGTTCAAGGCTGCATCGGCAGTAAATCCGGCACGTTCGCGGATGGGACGGATGGTCTTGTTCCATACCGCTTCAGTCATACCGCTTGTTTCGTGAACAGCCTCAGCATACATCAGCAAGATGTCAGCATAGCGCATAGTGATGATGTTCATACCGGAATTCTGATCACCGGAAGCCTGCGGATTATAATACTTACGGGTGAAATAACCGGTAGAAGTGCCGTTTCCACCACCATCGTAGGCATCGGTTCCCGAACCCGGACGAATGTTGATGACTACGTCTTTACTGCCATCGTCCACATTGCCACTCCAGTCATAGCCATCATAAATGATAGTAGCGGTGAGACGTGGGTCACGGTTGTCGTAAGGATAAGCAGGGTTATAATCTGTCCCGGCTTCACTGATAGTCTTTCCACTAAGCATCAGATAAGTATCTACCAATGATTGTTGCGGCACACGGTTCACGGCACGTCCGCCTCTTGACAAAGGAATCATGTCTACCATCTCACCCCAAGTAATCAAATTGGGTACATAAGAACGGTCCATGATAATCTCTTCATTATACTCATTGGCTTCATCAAAAAGCCCGGCATAATCAGGAAATAAGGCATAAGTACCATATTCGCCCTGTTTGTTCATCAGATTGTCGCAATAAAGCATCACATTGTTCCAGTCGCTATCCATCAAGTAGACACGAGCCTGCAAAGCACAAACGGCACCTTTAGTAATTTTGCCCTTGTCTTCTTCGGGCAATTGGTCGCGAGTGGGAAGCGCATCCTTGATGTCTTCCAATTCTTGGTGAATGAAGCTGATAATGGTTTCGCGGTCTGTACGACTTACACTCCGCGATTCTTCCAGCGTGATGTCCTCCGTAAAGAAAGGTACTGCACCATAAAGGTTAGTCAGACGGAAGTAGAGGCTTGCACGGATATAGCGTATCTCGGCAATCATACGTGCTTTAACAGATGCGTCCATGTTGGGTACCAGATCCACCTTTTCAAGGAACACGTGGCAGGTCTTTATGCCTCCGTAAAGGTCTTTCCATTCATTCTTGAAGATGTCGAGCGAGGGAGTAGCCATACCTTTGCGAATGGCACGTTGGTCGTCCACACTGCGACCGTCGTAAGCATTGTCACTCAAACTTTCATCGCTCCACATACGGCCTGCATTGTACATCTGGCTGTAAGCCATGTTCACCACATACTGGGCTTTGGTGGTGGAAGTCCAATAAGAGTTATCCGTAAATTTGTTTGTCGGTGCGTTCTCCATCTCGTTGCAACTGCAAAGCATCAGAACAGCCATTCCGGCAAAAGCTATATATTTTCTTAGTCTCATAGTTATCTGTTGTTTTTAGAATTCAATGTCTATACCGAAACCATAGTAACGGAGCGTCGGGTAGTTTCTACCAGAATTGGCGCCACTATTACCCATCTTAGAGTCGAACTCAGAAGATTCAGGGTCAATAAACGAGTTATTACTGAAAGTCAGCAAGTTTTGTCCGTTGACATAGATACGTGCCTTTTCCATGCCCACCTTGCGGCTCCATGTTTTGGGGAATGTGTAACCAATCTGCAAGTTCTTCAGACGCAGGTATTTTCCATCCATCAAGAATAGGTCGGAACCTTGTCCGTTTCCGTAGTTGTTTCTGTTGGAAGTAGAACCCGGAGCAGTAAGTCTCGGCCAACGTGCATCGGTGTTGGTAGGAGTCCAGAAATCCAGTTGATGCTTATAGATATTATAAGAGTAATTGGCGTGGAACGGTTCAATCAATTCACCACGAAGCATCATGTCACGCTTGCCCACACCCTGCCAGAACATACCGAAATCGAATCCTTTCCATTCTACATTGTAGTTGAAACCGAAAGTAAGACGAGGGAAGGCATTACCCAAGATAAACTTATCCTTCGAGTCGATGACACCATCTTCGTTACGGTCTACAAACTTCACGTCACCCGGCTGTACCTTTCCACCTACAGGAATAGCCGATGCCTCAATCTCCTCGTAGCTTTGGAAAAAGCCGTCCATCTTGTAACCGTAGTAAGACTCCAACGGACATCCTTCACGGGTGATACGGCTCAACTCCTCTATTTGTGAGATTCTTTCGTGACCAGGGTACTTCAGCACTTCATTCCAAGAGTCACCAAGATTGAAGTTGAAGTTATGATTTGCAGCTCCCGTTTTCAAACGATAGTTGATAGAGAGGTCCCAACCTTGATTCTGCATCTCACCAATGTTGTCCATCGCCATATCCGTACCGAATACCGAAGGCACAAGGGGCTTCATTAAAATGTCGCTCGTACGCTTGTAGAAATAGTCGAACGTCACATTCAAAGCGTTATTGAAGAACGAAGCGTCTACACCCACGTTGAAGGTTTTGGTCTTTTCCCAAGTCAAATTATCCTTACCTAACTTAAAACCTGCGCCCGATACTGTCTGGTTGTTGTATGCGTAAGAGTTGTTGTACAGTTCGTAAACAGTAAAACGGTCATAAGTACCAATAGACTGGTTACCCAAGATACCAAAAGAAGTACGCAGTTTCAAGTCACCCACACGTTCCTTGTAAGCCTGCATAAAGTTCTCCTCGCTCAAACGCCAGCCTAATGAAACAGAGGGGAAGAAACCCCATCGGTAGTCTTTATGAAACTTGGAAGAAGCGTCATAACGGAAGCTGAATTCTGTATAATATCTGTCAGCGTAAGAATACCCCACACGTCCCAACAGAGAAGTCAGACTGGTACGGTTGGATTCATCTACAAATGTTTTTCCTGTGATGTTTCCCACAGTACTATTGGTAATGTCTGTACCGATACCCAAGTCGGGATCTACCCCCTTCTTCTCAATCTCATTGCTAGACGAAGTAAACGATTCATTGGTTACTCCAAAAAGCCCGCTGACATTGTGTTTACCGAATGTCTTGTTGTAATCCAACAAAAGTTGGCTATTAATAAGGTAAGCCGTATGATTCCAGTTACTGGTCCGATAGTCAGTATCTTTCACTGGACGTGGTTCGGTAGCCTCTTCATTCAAGTAATAGGATACGCCCAAATTGCGGGTAGAACGCATGTCGTTTATCACATCCGCACCCAACACTCCACGCAACTTCAATCCGTCAATAAGCCGGAATTCAGCATTGACATTAGCGTTCAGATAATTGTTACGATACTTGTTACGGCCACCAGCTTCCAATGCTCCCAATGGGTTAAATTCAGTCAATACATCATTTAACAAATATCTTCCATCTTCCGATTTCATTTTGTAATAATAATAAGTAGGTACACGGGCGGCATCCACTTCCAAACTCCCACCGGTGGTACTTACACTATTATTACGTGTATAAGCCAAAATAGCATTCAGTTTCAAACGTCCCACTTCCGTGCTAACATTGGTACGAAAATTATAACGCTGCACGCCAAAATCACTGTTGCCCACATAATTACTTTCCTGGTCATAATAACCCATGGACACCATGTAAGTAGTTTTATCACTACCTCCAGATACGCTTAGATTGTAATTCTGCTGTAAGGCTGTGCGGACTATCTGATCAAAAAACCAGCTTTCTTCATTTTGATGGGCAGCCAGGTCACGGATTTGATCGGGTGTATACAAAGGAGCCTCTCCAGCATTGGTGGCAGCTAAATTGCGCAAAGTAGCGTTCTGATAGCCTTTCACCGGAGAAAACAAGATATCCGGATTCTGCCATCCCATCATACCACTTAACCGAACTGTCGCACGCTGGTTCTTCTTACCTTTCTTAGTAGTAACCAAAACTACACCATTGGAAGAACGTGAACCATAAATAGCAGCTGTACCGGCATCTTTCAAGATGGAAATGTTCTCAATATCATTGGGATTCAATTTATCGAAACTACCGCCATCAGCTACCAATCCGTCTATGACAAAAAGCGGACTATTGTCATTCACAGTGCTGATACCACGAATATTAAAGTTAGTCTTACGATCATTAGGATTGCTACTGCGCTGCTGGATAACCACGTTGGGCGCAGCCCCTTGCAAAGCATCTGTCATGTTAGCCACGGGACGGTCTTCGATCATGGAAGCCTTTACCTGGTCTACAGCACCTACGGCACTCTTGCGGGTAGTAGTACCATAACCGATGACAATAACTTCATCCAGCACCTTGGTATCCTCCTTTAAGACAACATTCAATTGTTTTTGATTTTTCACAGCAATTTCCTGAGTGGCATATCCCACATAGGAAAAGACGAGAACATCTTGGGCACTACAAACAATGGAATAGTTTCCATCCACATCTGTAATGGTACCCACACCTTCTTTACCCTTAACAGTAACACTCACTCCAATCAGGCTTTCACCTGTGGCATCCTTAACGGAACCTCTCACCGTGGCATTGTTTTGCTGCACCACAGTAATAGTCTCCGCATGTGCATAAACCGCAGGAGCCTGCGCCAGCATAGTCACAGCAGGCAAGGCAATAAGCCAGAACTTATAGTTCCCACCTATCCGAGCCAGCAATGAATTTACTGTGTACACTCGATTCTTTTTCATATTCTTTAAGATTAAACATTATAATAAATCACGATAAAAAAAGGAAAAGAACACAAATAATACCAACGAACAACCAATTCATGCAATTTGTATCCTAATCCTCCTTCCAGCGCACTTTATTGATTTTAAATAATTCCTATTTTTACAAGCTGTTCAGCAAATCCACTTTACCCTCGTTCACTAATTTCAAAATCAATTCTCCAAACAGCGTATTCTGCCAAGCAAACCATGCACGGGTAAAGTTAGTGGGGTCATCCTTGTGGAAAGACTCGTGCATGAATCCCGTACCGGCATCCGTATCCATCAGCATTTTGATACAAATCTTTATCTCCTCATCATTCTGGCTGGTGAATGCCTTCATCATGATACTCATAGGCCATACCATATCATAACCAATGTGCGGACCTCCGATACCTTCACCGGCTTTACCTTTAAAAAAGTAAGGGTTGCTGCCACTCCACACAAAGCGGCGTGTATTCTGATAGATAGGATCGTTTACGTCCACATCACCCAAATAAGGCATAGCAAGAAGGCTGGGTACATTGGCATCGTCCATTAACAGATGATTGCCGAATCCATCTACTTCAAATGCATAGATTGTCCCAAACTCAGGATGATTGTAAGTGGCATATTTCTTCAGGGCTGCCTCCACTTCGGCTGCCAAATCGGTGCATTCTTTGGCCAAGGATGTTTCCTTGTTTACTTCCGTCAGAATTTCAGCAGCCTTTCTCAGAGAAGAGACAGCGAAAAAGTTGGAAGGGACCAGGTACTGAAGCGTAGTGGCATCGTCCGATGGGCGGAAAGCGGAAACAATCAGTCCCACCGGTTTGACCGGAGCACCCAAGCCGTCGTTATTCAGCGTATC
>CDYG01018747.1_pt1 | contig 15021 bp, 9 predicted proteins | sample 554931 | NCBI WGS metagenome assembly CDYG01 (sample SAMEA3182055, study PRJEB8094) | gut metagenome | biome: human; feature: gut; material: Stool; isolation source: human stools | place: Canada | collected 2012-11-13
CAAGTATCAACCTGTCAATTCAAAGTTTACATATATAGTTGATTGATATTATCTCTAAAGTGATGAGGTATATCGTTAATTGTTTTCAACTAATAAAGTGATAATATTGAAAACGTGATGCATTAATTAAGCTTCCTTTAGCTAAAAGGCTGCGAGCACAGGCGTTGGAGCAAAAGCTTTGAAGAGCAGCGAGAATCTTTGAGCCCCTTTGCGGGCACCTCTCAACTACATTCTCTTCAAATAATGAAAACAACAGAATGCACTTCCGAGTGTGCTCGCGGCGTGGGCCGCAGTGTGCACTCCACTTTTGTCTTCCCTCATCACTTAGGAGTGCGCCTCGTTTCCCGCGGCGGCTTGCGCTCGGGCGGTCGGCCGTGTTTGAGCGCTCTGTCTCTAAGCTTAATGACAGCAGGGGTTCTCTTCTGCGGGGCCGCTTCGCCGGTATTGGCCGAGAGCGTCTACAGCGATATCTCTGACCCCTACGTGGTGTCCGATCATGTTGTTATAGAGGACTATGCCGATCACAGCTCAACGAATGTGACGCAGTCAGGCCATCTCGAGCTGTTGTCAGAGGCCTATTTTTGTACGGCCAATCTTGAAGTGAGCGGTCAGCTGACTGTCGGGAGCGGCGCACAATTGGAGAATGTGTACGGGCCGGCAGGAGAGTTTGCCGGTACGGCTGAGCTTCACTCCGGCGCCCGCTTACAGGTCGAAGTTGACGGTTATGCAGAGCTTTGGGAGGTTGTCAGCCGCGGCGGGTCGCTGATTCTCAGCGCAGCGGCAACGGAGGCGTCTGAGTTCACATCAAACGCAGAAGTACATATTCAAAAACTGACGGCGGATATGGAACGCACGTTGGTGACGGTGGGCGAAGACAATGCTCAGGCGGATCAGTTTTCAACCTTGATGATTGAAGAGCTAGCCGTGAGCAGCGGCGGTCATCTTGACATTCGTGTGGGGTCGGGCGGCGCTTTTGTGTGGACCTATGCGGCATTTGATGATGGCAACGAGGCCGGAACGGATCCAATCGAAAATTTCTTTTTCACGCCCGCCGCGGCGCCGCAGGGTGCGGTTCGCGTGCAAAAGATTGCTTCACTCACGCGCGGGATGTCGATTGCGGTGGGCGGGAGCAGTACGGAAAGGGAGGCAGCCTCCAATCGTTGGAATCTCTGGGTAGGAAGCGGCGGCGTGCTCTCTATCGAGGGCGAACACACCACACTGACGCTCGAGGACGGTACGAAGGCTCGCTTTGAAGCGGGGTCAACGCTTCTTTTGTCTTCACTCACCCGCACGGATGAAGACGACACTCTTCAGGACGCTGGAGACGGAGCCGATTCACCGGCATCATCCCAATCGGCTGACCGCAAAGCCGCTTCCGGCGTTCCGGCGGCGGGGACGACCTTTAAAGTCGAAGGGTTTGATTTGAGCCGCGCTGAGGTCTCCGGACTGGAAAATCTGACGCTCAAAGTGGAGGGGCTTCTGGAAACGGGAGGACTTTATTTCGATGCGTCAGGCGCGGTGGTCGGGGTGTTGGGCAGCCCAACGTTTGAGGGGCCGCTCGCGGCAATGCTTCAAGAGCTTTATGAAAACCGAACATCGCTCCTTGTACCCAGCTTTTACCGCACGCTTTTTACCAATACGTCCGACGTGGTTGAAGGCACGATGATGGCTGTTGCTACGGCCGCCTCTTCAACGGGTACCAATGAGCGACTGATGCAAAACGCCGTCTCGACCTCCATGCGGCTGGCTTCGGCCGCCAGAATGGCGGAGGCGCAGGCGGCGCGTGCCGCAGAAATTCGTTCGCTTGAAGCGCAAAGGGCGGCTAGCCGAAAAGCAGCCGCTGATTCGGAAAAGGCCGATCCTGACTGGACGGAGCGGCTGAAAGCCTGGCGCACGAACCTGCAGGAGCATCTACCGGCGGTAGTGCAGGATGTGCCTGTTTTTATCGGCGCTTCAGCCGGCAGCACCAAGGTTGATGTATCGACGCCGGTCTCTAAACCCTTTACGGTCAAAAGCGAAGACACCACTTTTGACGCCGCTGTCATTTTCGGGCGGGAGGATTGGCGTGTCGGCTTGATGGGGAGCTTCACAACAAGAAGTCTGGATACGCTTTATAAACAGGGAGCAGCAGCGGAGCTCGGGGTAGACAGCGAGTCCGATGAAGCTTCCGCATCATTCTTTGTGCGCCGACGGCTCGGCAGCGGCTGGGGAACGGCAGATTTGACGTGGCTTGAGGCTGACGACCGTTATCGCATGGGGGCGGCCCGTGAGTATCTTGAGATGGAAAAACTCAAGCGGCGCATTTATTCCAGCGGCTTTCTTTATGAGCAGCCGCTTTTCGCCGGCAGCGCGTTGTCGGGCAGCGGGCCTGACCGCTCATGGGTGATTTCGGGTTTTGCCGGACTGCGGTATCTGCGGGTGGATACGGCTGAAGGAACATGGCGCTCACCGGCAGGAGCTGTGCTCACCATTCGTGAAGCTTCCGCGCAGGCTGTGGCGGCAACGGCGGGCGGCGTCATAACGGGGGCGCTTCATTTTGCGCCGGGAGCCGGATATTGGGGGCAGGTGAAGCCGAGGCGCTTGGATGTGTCGTTGACTGCAGCGTTGAACAGTACGGTCGGCGGCGACCGCGATGTGATGGTTCAAGGGCCCGCCGGGGGCTCGACATCTTCAGCAACCGTCATGACGGCTGCTGAGCCCGAACGCTTCCAATGGAATGTCGAACTCGCTGCCGGCATTGAATGGCGGGATTCCAGATTGGATTATTCCGGTTTTGCTTCACGCGCCGGATCCAGCGTTCGCTCTGCAGGGGGCTCCGTGAAGATGTCCTGGCGGCTGAACTTGCTCTAATTTACGCAAACACAGTGAAAACCCTAATCCTCCCAGCTGTGCTATTTCAGCGGCCAGTCGGTAAGGATTTGATTCCTTTCAGTCCGCTTTCTGCGCAAGGCGCTCTTGCTTACCTACAATTCACCGAGTAGCGACGGAAGCTGTATGAGGTTTAAAGAGTCCTTGTGCGGATGACGTTTGCCTGCGGCCAATAATCCATTACGGTGCTGTGCGGGTTTGGAACCAACCCGAGCAGCCAAAAGAAGAAAAAGATTTTGGAGGCGGCGATGGATGCCACCCAACTCACGAAAACCGCTGATCCGGCTGCTGCACGCAGCTCGGTGGAACCGCTTTATTACGGCAGGACGCTTTCTACGGGCGAGTCGGTCATGGCGCATGCCGACGGTGTTGCCAACATTCTGCGGGCCATTCGAAACGATCCGGAGCTCATTTCTGCGGCGTATCTTTTCAGCGTGCCCACGCTCGTGCAGAAGCCCGATGAATGGATTGAAAAGAGCTTTGGGGAGAATGTGGCAGGGCTTGTGCGCGAGCTCGGGAAGATGAATGACCTCTCCAAGCGCGCACGCTCGGAAAACAAAGAATCCAGTGCGGCGGTGCAGCCCGAGGCGCTTCGCCGCATGTTCCTGGCGATGAGTCAGGATCTGCGCGTCGTACTGCTTAAATTGGCAAGCCGCCTGCAGACGCTGCGCTGGTTTGTCTCTTCACAGGCGCCGGGCGCAGTGGAATTCGGTGAGGAAACGCTCGCCGTTTATGCGCCCTTGGCTAATCGACTCGGTATTTGGCAGATAAAGTGGGAGCTCGAAGACCTCTCGCTTCGCTTTACGCATCCGGCCGAATATCACCAGATTGCTGCTGAACTCGATGAGTCTCGTGAGGAACGTTTGGAATTCATGGCTTTGGCGGTGAAGAAGATCCAGGCGCTGATGGTTTCTCACGGTATTCAGGCTGAGGTGTCGGGCCGGCCGAAGCATATCTATTCCATTTGGAAAAAGATGCAGCGCAAGCACCTGCGCTTTGATCAGCTCTTTGACGTCCGTGCGGTTCGAATCATCGTCGAAACCGTCGAGCAGTGCTATGAAGCGCTCTCGATTGTGCAGGAGCACTTCACGGTTTTGTCGAAGGAGTATGACGACTATATTGCCAATCCCAAGCCCAATGGTTATCAGTCGCTCCATACCGTCATTACCGATCAGCTCGGCCGGCCGATTGAAATTCAGATCCGCACTCGAGCCATGCATGAATTTGCCGAACTCGGTGTTGCTGCGCATTGGCGCTACAAAGAGGCGGGCAATTCCAACGGCGCCTCCATTGCTGAGGAGCAGCGCGTGGCGTGGCTGCGTCAGCTCCTGGCCTGGAGGAGTGATGTGGGCGGGGGCGCTGCCGAGCAAAGCGCTCAAGCCCCCAATGCAGAGGCGGGGCAGAAGGGGCAGCCGGCAGCGCCGGCCGTGGAAGACGACCATGTCTACTGTCTGACGCCGCAAGGCCGCATCGTTGAGCTTCCCGCCGGTGCTACCCCGGTGGATTTTGCGTACCAAATCCATACTCAGCTTGGTCACCGCTGCCGCGGAGCAAAAGTCGACGGGATGATGGTGCCGCTCAATACCAAGCTTAAGACCGGACAGACCGTCGAAATCATTGCGGCAAAAGTCGGTCAGCCGAGCCGCGACTGGCTCAATCCCGAACTCGGCTATGCTGCGAGTCCCCGTACCCGCAACAAGGTGCGGCAGTGGTTCAATGCTGAGCAGCTCGCGCAGCAGATCGCCGAGGGCCGTGACCGCCTGGATAAAGAACTCGCGCGTTTGGGAAAAACCGCGGTTAAGCTCGATGATCTTGCGAAACGCCTGGGCTTTGGCACCGTTGATGAGCTCTGTGTGGCTTTTGCCAAGGAAGAAATCACGCTGACAGCGCTCGCACAGGCCGTACAGCCGCCCAAGCCCGCTCCGGCGCCTGCTCCTGAGCATGATTTGGTGCTGCGCGGAGCTTCGAGCGCGGCGAGTAAGGGCAAGGTGCTCGTGGTCGGCATGGATTCCCTGCTCACACAGCTTGCCCGCTGCTGTCATCCGGTGCCGCCCGACGAAATTGTGGGCTACGTCACACGCGGCCGAGGCGTGATGATTCACCGTGCAGACTGTCCTAACCTCAAGAACATGGTCGATCAGGATCATGACCGCTTGATTGAAGTGAGTTGGGGGCGCGCCGGTGATGATGCGCTCTATCCCGCCGACGTGCTCGTGATCGCCTCCGACCGGTCCGGCATCATGAAGGATGTGACGGAAGTGATGCAGCGCGAAAAGGTGCACGTGACGGCGCTCAACACGCAGATTCTCAAGGGCGATCAGCATATGCGGTTTTCGCTCGAGGTCAAGGGCGGCAATGCTATGCAGGTGCTGCTCAAAGGGCTGCGCGCCGTGCACGGCGTTCTTTCGGCACGCCGTCTCTGAAGACTGAGAGGTGTCTAGGTGAATACCGCATTTGCGCTATCCTTCTAAAAAGTGCTTGCTGTGAGCATTCACCTAGGTATAATTCGTGCCTCACTGATTGTGAACGCTCAGGCACATAGCTCAGTTGGTTAGAGCATCACCTTGACATGGTGGGGGTCGTTGGTTCGAATCCAATTGTGCCTACCAAGACGTTTCGATCGTGATATCCGGTTCAGGGACCGGACGGGGAGCAAAATCTCCAGAACAATAACCTTGACAGGCACATAGCTCAGTTGGTTAGAGCATCACCTTGACATGGTGGGGGTCGTTGGTTCGAATCCAATTGTGCCTACCAAAATTTTTTTCGGACAGCGACGATGCGGATGTTGGCGAATGAATTTCGAACAACAGCGCCCCGTTATTATTAACAGGGCGTGAGCGCAGTATTGTCACTGTTCGACATGAAAGAAGTGCGGCTCAGGCCGCACTTTTTTTATGCCCAGAATTTTTGTGAGGATTTCGAAATGGCTTCAGTCACTCTTCCCGACGGCTCCAAACGCGAGTACGAAGGTCCCGTCACGGTGGCCCAGGTTGCCGCATCGATCGGTGCCGGACTCGCTAAGGCAGCTTTAGCCGGACGTGTGGACGGCAAGTTGGTGGATCTCTCGCACGTGATTGACGGCGATGCTGCGGTTGCGATCATCACGGCACGCGACCCCGAAGGGCTTGAGATTATTCGTCACTCGACCGCTCACCTGATGGCTCAGGCCGTCAAGGAGCTCTTTCCCGAGGCACAGGTCACGATCGGACCGGCGATCGAAAACGGCTTTTACTACGACTTCTCCTACACCCGCGCTTTTACGCCCGAAGATTTGAAGGCGATCGAAGCTCGTATGGATGAGCTCGTCAAGAAAAATATTCCGATCGTGCGCGAAGAAATGCCGCGTGAAGAAGCCATCGACTTCTTCAAGGCTTTGGGCGAACACTACAAGGCTGAAATCATCTCTTCGATTCCTGCGGGTGAAGTGATTTCGCTCTATCGTCAGGGCGAATTCGTGGATCTTTGCCGCGGCCCTCACGTGCCGTCAACGGGCTGCCTCAAGGTGCATCACCTGATGAAGGTGGCGGGCGCCTACTGGCGCGGCGACAGCAAGAACGAAATGCTCCAGCGCATCTACGGTACGGCCTGGGCGACGAAGGATGAGCAGAAGGCTTATCTCGAGATGCTCGCTGAGGCCGAAAAGCGTGATCACCGCCGCCTTGGTCGCGAACTCGATCTCTTCCATCTGCAGGATGAGGCGCCGGGCATGGTCTTCTGGCATGCCAAAGGCTGGGCGCTCTGGCAGGTGATTGAGCAGTTCATGCGCCGCGTCTATCAGGATAATGGCTACGAAGAAGTGAAAGCTCCTCAGCTGCTTGACCGCTCTCTGTGGGAGCGTTCCGGTCACTGGGCGAAGTACCGCGACAATATGTTCACGACGGAGTCGGAGAACCGCTACTACGCGCTCAAGCCGATGAACTGCCCCGGCCACATCCAGATCTTCAATTCGAAGCTTCGCAGCTACCGTGATCTGCCGCTGCGCATTGGTGAATTCGGTCAGTGCCACCGCAATGAGTCTTCGGGTTCGCTCCACGGCCTCATGCGTGTGCGCGGCTTCACTCAGGACGACGGTCACATTTTCTGCACGGAAGATCAGATTCTTGCCGAATGCGAAGCTTTTACCGCGCTCGTGCAGAAGGTCTACAAGACCTTCGGCTTCACTGACATCGCATACAAGGTGGCGACTCGCCCGGCGATGCGCATTGGTGAAGATGCCGTGTGGGACAAGGCCGAACATGCTCTGATGGCGAGCCTTGATGCGCTCGGCATCAAGTACGAAGTGCTCGTCGGCGAAGGCGCCTTCTACGGCCCCAAGATTGAATATCACCTGAAGGACTGCCTCGGCCGGTCCTGGCAGTGCGGCACCGTGCAGGTGGACTTCCAGATGCCGGGTCGTCTTGGCGCTGAGTATGTTGCCGAAGACAACTCCCGCAAGATTCCGGTGATGCTTCACCGCGCCATTCTGGGCTCGCTCGAGCGCTGGATCGGTATGCTGATTGAAGAGTTTGCCGGCGCCTTCCCGGTGTGGCTTGCTCCGATTCAGTGCGCTGTGACGTCGATTACCGACAATCAGGGCGCTTACGCCAAAGATGTTGCTGCAAAACTCCATGCTGCCGGTCTCCGGGTTCAGACGGATTTGCGCAGCGAAAAGATCAACTATAAAATTCGCGAGCTTAGTCTGCAAAAACTTCCCTACATCCTCGTTGTGGGTGAAAAGGAAGCTCAGACGGGAACGGTTTCCGTGCGCGCCCGCGGAGGCGAGAACCTCGGGGTGATGTCGCTCGACGCCTTCATCGAACGCATTTCAACGGAAAACCGCGAACGCACCCGCTGATCGGGTGTTTTAGCGCACACAACGCTTAATTTTTGGGAGAAGAGCCATAGCTCAAGATCGCAAGCATCGGATCAATGGTGAGATCCGAGTTCCTGAAGTCCGACTGACCGGCGTCGATGGCGCCCAGATCGGGATCGTCCGCACATCCGAAGCCCTCCGCATGGCTGAGGATGCAGGGGTGGATTTGGTCGAGGTTGCGCCCAACGCAGTCCCGCCGGTCTGCCGTCTGATGGATTACGGCAAGTTCCGCTATCAGGAGCAGAAGAAGGCTCAGGAAGCCAAGGCCAAGCAGAAAGTCGTCCAGATCAAGGAAGTCAAGTTCCGTCCGGCCACGGATGAGAACGACTTCCAGACGAAACTGCGCAGCCTGAAGCGCTTCCTTGAGGACGGCGACAAGGCCAAGATCACGCTGCGCTTCCGCGGACGCGAAATGGCTCACCAGCAGTTCGGCACTCAGCTCATGGACCGCGTCCGTGAGGAGCTTGTCGATATTGCTCAGGTCGAGCATGCGCCCAAGCTCGAAGGCCGCCAGATGATCATGGTCCTCGCTCCCAAAAAGAAGCGCTGATTTCACACACGCGGTTTTGCATTGATGTAGAATCGCGTTCCTTGACGAGAGGCCGGAAGGTTTTGCCGGCCTCGAGTTTTCTATAAGTGAGCCTCAGGCCAGACAAGAGCCGTTCAAGATCTGAACGGACGCCCGCGGTTCATCCAATAAGAGGTAACGGCCAAATGCCGAAGATGAAGACCAAGCGCGCCGCTGCGAAGCGGTTCAAGCCGCGTGCCAGCGGCTCGATCAAGCGCGCCCACGCTACGAAGCGTCATATCCTTTCCCACCGCACGACGAAGAACAAGCGTCATCTGCGCGGTATGGTCACGGTGCATGAGTCGGACATCAAGTCCGTCAAGCGCATGCTCCCCTACGCCTAATTCAGAAGAAAGGAGTTAAAGATGCCTCGTGTGAAGCGTGGTGTGACGGCTCGTGCTCGTCATAAGAAGATTTTCACCCTTTCGAAGGGCTACCGTCTGCGCCGCAACAACGTTTTCCGTGTTGCCAAGCAGGCTGTCATGCGTGCCGGTCAGTATGCTTATCGTGACCGCCGCGACAAGAAGCATGTGTTCCGCCGTCTGTGGATCGCTCGTATCAACGCCGGCAGCCGCGCCAACGGCCTGAGCTACTCGGTGTTCATGAACGGTCTGAAGAAGGCCGGCATCGCCCTCGACCGCAAGGTTCTCGCCGACATGGCTGTGAATGACAAGGACGGTTTCGCCGCCCTCGTTGCTCAGGTCAAGAACGCCTGATTCTGCGCAAAGAAAGGCTGAAGAAAGCTCCGGATCCGCGAGGGTCACGGAGCTTTTTTCGAGCATTCTCAGAGAATTGCTTGTAGAATTCCTAACTTCTCCGACGGCTTCTGCGGAGGGTGCGGTCACTATTAGGGCGCGCTCATCGATCTGAAGCCGTTCTTCGTGTTTATGTTTTCGGTCTTGGGCGGTTCAACTGCTGCGGCTGAAAACTGCAGATGCGAAAACGGACGACTCCCTGTCGGGAGGCGCTGTGAGACGGGAATCTGAGCCTGAAGGGCTCTCAAGAGGCTTTGAGCAGGGAAAAAGAAGGAACGACGCAGCAATGCGTCTTTTTTACATCCTTCGATGCTCAGTCTCTCTTTTTCTCGCCGCAGGTCCTGCACCGACATTCGATGGCGTCCGCCAGATTTTTCAAGTTTTGGAATTCAAAATGCAGGAACTTTCCGAACTCATCGAGTCCGCGCAGCGTGAATTCGCTGAGGCGAATGCCGCTGCCGCTCTCGAGGACGCCAAGGCACGCTACCTCGGCAAAACGGGCAGCCTTACGATGCTCATGAAGGAGCTCGGCCGTCTCGCTCCCGAAGAGCGCCGCGCTCGCGGTCAGGAAATCAACCGCGCCAAGCAGCAGGTTGAGGCCGCTCTCAATGCACGACGCGAAGCGCTCGCTGAAGAAGCGCTCGCTGCCAAACTCGCCCAGGAGTCCATTGACGTGACGCTCCCCGGGCGCATGGACGCCAAGGGCGGAATCCATCCCGTCATGCGCACGTGGATGCGAATTGAGGAAATTTTCCGTTCGATCGGCTTTGATGTGGCCGATGGTCCTGAAATCGAGAGCGACTGGTTTAGCTTCACTGCTTTGAATAACCCGCCCAATCATCCGGCCCGCTCAATGCAGGATACGTTTTATGTGGACCGCAATGATGACGAAGGCCGCCCGCTGCCGCTGCGTCCGCACACCTCGCCCATGCAGGTGCGCTACGCCCGTACGCATCAGCCGCCGATCAAGGTTATTAGTCCGGGCCGTACTTATCGCGTTGACAGCGACGCGACGCATTCACCCATGTTCCATCAGGTCGAAGGCCTGTGGCTCGATACCGACATCAGTTTTACCGATTTGAAGGGCGTGTACAGCGACTTCCTGCGCTGCTTCTTTGAGACGAATGATCTCGTAGTCCGCTTCCGTCCGTCCTACTTCCCGTTCACTGAACCTTCGGTCGAAGTCGACATGATGTTCACCAGCGGACCGCGAAAGGGCAAGTGGCTCGAGATTTCGGGCGCCGGTGAAGTGCATCCCAATGTGGTGCGCAATTACGGCCTGGATCCCGAGAAATACATCGGTTTTGCGTTCGGCTCCGGCCTCGAGCGCCTGACGATGCTTCGCTACGGCGTCGACGATCTGCGTCTTTTCTTTGAAGGCGACCTTCGCTTCCTGCGTCAGTTCAACTAATCCCCCGAGGCATAAATGATTTTCACTGAAGAATGGCTGCGCCAGTATGTCAATCCGGCGCTCGGCACGGATGAGCTGGCCGATGCCCTGACGATGGCGGGTCTTGAGGTTGAAGAGGTTCGTACCATTGCGCCGGCCTTTTCCGGCGTCGTAGTGGGTGAGGTGCTCTCTTGCCGCGATCATGAGAATTCGGACCATCTGCACGTCTGCGAAGTCAATGCCGGTACCGGCGAAACGCTGCAGATCGTCTGCGGCGCACCGAATGTCCGTGCCGGCATCAAAGTCGCCTGCGCTACGATCGGTGCCGTGCTCCCCGGCGACTTCCGCATCAAAAAGAGCAAGCTGCGCGGTGTGGTTTCGATGGGCATGCTCTGTTCGACGCGCGAACTCGGCATCAACGAAGATCACAATGGTATTTGGATCCTGCCCGATGATGCACCGGTGGGCGTCGATATCCGTCAGTACGCACGTCTTGACGATGCCAAGATCGAGCTCAAGCTCACCCCCAATCGCGGCGATGCGCTCTCCGTGGTCGGCGTCGCACGCGATGTGCATGCGATTACCGGTGCGCCGCTCACGCTGCCGGCGATGGATCCGGTTGCTGCCACTTGCTCCTGCACGCTCCCGGTGGATGTTCAGGCGCCCGACCTTTGCGGCCGCTTTACGAGCCGAATTCTTCGCGGCCTGAATGCTGCCGCTCCGACGCCGGATTGGATGAAGGCGCGCTTGGAGCGCTGCGGCATGCGTTCGATCTCGGCTTTGGTCGATATTTCCAACTATGTCATGCTCGAGCTGGGCCGTCCGACGCACTTTTATGATCTGAAGAAGATCCCTGCGGATCGTTTGACGGTGCGTTGGGCACGCGAAGGCGAGTCCGTTCAGCTGCTCAACGGTGAAACCGTTGCTCTTGATCCTTGGTACGGCGTTATCTGCGCGGGCGATGAGCCTGAGTGTCTGGCAGGCATCATGGGCGGGGAGTCGTCTTCCATCAGTACGGAAACGACAGACCTCTTTATTGAGTCCGCCTTCTGGTTCCCGAAAGCGATTCAGGGCCGCTGCCGCAAACTTAATTTCTCGACCGATGCGGCCTACCGCTATGAACGCGGCGTCGATTTCGCTTCAACGGCCGAACATCTTGAATACATCACACGGCTCGTGCTCGACATTTGCGGTACGCCCGAAACGACGGTAGGTCCCGTTGTGGATGTTCAGACGGCTCTGCCGACGCGTGCTCCCGTGAAGATGCGCGTTGATCGCTGCCGCAAGGTGGTCGGAGTGGAAATCCCTGTCGAATCGATGGAGACAAGCTTCAAGCGTCTCGGCTTCGATTTCACCTATGACGACGGCGTCTTTACCGTCGTTCCGCCGTCGTTCCGCTTTGATATTGAAATCGAAGAGGATTTGATTGAGGAAGTGGCCCGCCTCTACGGACTCGAAAAACTCCCGGATCGTCCGCCGCTGGCCCGCAGCGCGATGAAGCCGAGCCGCGAAGAACGACGTGATCAGCATGCGCTTCGCCGTGAAATGGCCGAGCAGGGTTACCAGGAGCTCATCAACTTCTCCTTTGTGCCGGAAGACTGGGAACGCGTTTTCGCAGGAAACGACAGCCCCATTCGTCTGCTGAATCCAATCGCGTCGCAGCTTTCGGTGATGCGTACGCAGCTTATCGGCGGTTTGGTGGATATTCTCAAATACAATCTCAACCGCCGTGCCGAGCGCGTGCGCGTGTTTGAGCTGGGGCGCGTCTTCTTCCCCGATCCTTCGATTGAAGAAGGTCCGTGGACGGTGAAGGGCGTTCGCCAGCCGCAGCACATTGCGGGTCTCGCCTATGGTGATGCCGATGACAAACAGTGGGGAAAACCCGCTCGCCGCGTCGACTTCTATGACGTCAAAGGTGATCTCGAACGCTTAGCAGCTCCGATGAAGCTGCGCTTCGTCAAGGAAGCGTTCCCGGCACTGCATCCGGGACGTTCGGCAGCTGTGTACTTGGGCAGCAAGCGCATCGGCTTTATTGGCGAACTTCACCCGAAGGCTGCACAGGCGTATGAACTGCCGCATGCCCCGGTGGTTTTCGAAGTCGAGGTGCCGGCACTTCTGGATCGTCCGCTTCCGAACTACGTTCCGGTGAGCAAGTTCCAGTCCGTTACCCGCGACTTGGCCGTCGTCGTGCCTGCGGAAATGGAAGTCGAGAAGCTCTTTGACGCGGTTGCTGCGGCTAAGAAGAAAGATCTTCGTCTGGCGCCGCTCGCCAACTTCAAGCTCTTTGACCTCTACCGTCCGCAGGACGCAGTGGATACAGTTGCTGAGAAGTCACTGGCCTTCGCCATTGAACTTTCGAGCCGTACCGAAGAAGCGCTCACCGACGAACAAGCTGACGGCGCTGTGCGAGCGATTCTCGAAGCGCTCGAGGGCGTGGGAGCGCATCTGCGCGCGTGATTGACCTTGAACTATTTCGAAGGGAGTTGCATGATTCCCTTCGAAAGACATAATTCTCAATTGACCGCTAGTGAATATGACTGAAGAATTTGAACTGACCGCCGCTGAGATCTACACGCTCAATAAGGCAAGCCTGGCAGAAGCATTGGTCGATCATGTCGCAGGACTTGATCGTCCTCATGCCAAACTTATCGTTGAGACCTTCTTTGAACTCGTCGCCGAGCATCTGGAAAAGGGTGATACGGTGAAGATCCCGGGTCTCGGCAACTTCTCGGTTCGCGACAAGGTGGCTCGCCCGGGCCGCAACCTGAAGACCGGCGAAACGGTGACTATCACCGAGCGCCGAGTCGTCACGTTCCATCCGTCGGGAACGCTCAACAGCCGAGTGACAACGAATCTGATCGCCGGCGGCGAAGATTGATTTGACTTTTTAGGGAGGGTCATATAAACTCTCCCTTCTGTTCGGGGCGTAGCGCAGCCTGGTAGCGCACTTGCATGGGGTGCAAGGGGTCGCGAGTTCGAATCCCGCCGCCCCGACCAGATCAACAAAAGAAGGTCATCGTAAGATGGCCTTTTTTGTTGCGTCATCGTCTCGTATTCCTTGATTCTCTAAGGATGACGCGATATTAAGATGCTGCTTATTGGCGTATTAAAGTCCGCATCGAAGTGTCTCTAGCTCGCGGCTAATGCTCCCATTTAAGCTCCCATAAAAACACGTGGGAGCATAAAATGGAAATATCACTCGGATTTTTTGGGAGCAACGATTAGCTTATGCCTAGAGTCGCAGTCAAAATGACCGATAAAAAACTCCGAAGCGTTACTTCCGAAACGGCTTGTGGGGTAGTTCCTGGTCTGTATGTCCGTCCACGCAGCAGGAGTGACGGTTCGATTGTCAAATATTTCGTTCTGCGGGATCGTCGCACTAAACGGTGCTTTAATCTTGGCTCTTACCCTCAGCTGAGCTTAAGTGAAGCTTTTATGATGGCTGCGGATTGGCGGCGGATGCTGGATGATGGAATAGATCCTTCAGAAATCAAGAAGCAAAAAGCAGAGCAGCTTACAAGGCTGCTAGAGTCTCCGCGAGAACCTTCAGTTAAAGATATTGTCTACAGCTGGATCCGGTTCAATGAAGAACGTGGACGGTGGAAGAATGCCTTAAAGCCAAAAGAGCTTGTCTGGGATGGTTACTGCCGAAATCACTTATCTGCATCACTGCTCTCCATGTCGGCGAAGGATTTGACTGCCGAACGAGTACATGAGGAAATCGGAGAGAAGTGGCGAACGATGATAGACACGCCAGAACGGATCTTGTCCGATATGCGCAATGCTTATGACTGGGCTATGAGACAGGAGATGATCCCGGCCATGCTCAATCCGTGTCAGGTGAAAAATGGAAAGCTCGGTGACCTTCTCGCGCTTGATCGACCGGAGGGTGGTCACGAACCAGCTCTTCATCCGAAGAGAATGCCAGCTTTTTTTGCCGAGCTTATGAAGCTGGTGCCGCAAAGCCAGACTGCACGTTGCCTTGCTTTTGCCATTCTTACATCAGCGCGAAACACTACGGCGCGTGAAGCAACTTGGAATGAAATTCAGCAGGACGATGACGGCCATTGGCTGCATGTCATTCCTCGTGATCGCATGAAGATGAAGTCGGACAAGATCCCCTTCGATAGAAAAACACCTTTGAGCAACCAAGCGAAAGCGTTGCTCGATACAGCTCCACGCTTTCCGAATGACGAAAAAGGGTTTGTGTTTCCCAATATCAATAAGGGCAACTTGTCTGCATTTTCACGGGATTCTGTCCGGGCGCTTCTCAAACGAATGCACGTTAAGCAGAGAAAGGTTGATGGTATTGGGTGGGTCGATCCAGATCAGAAAACGCGTGATGGTCAACCACGCATAGTGACGCTTCATGGGCTTGCGCGAGCAACTTTCAATACGTGGGCTAAAGATGCCAGAGGATACGGACATAAAGCTTTTCCTCGCGATCTGCGAGAAAGCTGCCTTGATCATCGGAATGAAAGTTATCAGTGCGCATACGATCGTGAGCAGGCGCTAGGAGACATGAGAGATGTATATGAAGCATGGGGGAATTTTTGTTCTTCTCTCTTGCAAGTTTCTTATTATT
>CDYG01011974.1_pt1 | contig 14913 bp, 13 predicted proteins | sample 554931 | NCBI WGS metagenome assembly CDYG01 (sample SAMEA3182055, study PRJEB8094) | gut metagenome | biome: human; feature: gut; material: Stool; isolation source: human stools | place: Canada | collected 2012-11-13
TTTTTCAGATCCAGCACCTGCTGCACTTGTAAGCGAAGCTCTTCCATCTCAGCTTTATCGGCTTTAGGAGAGTTTAGGATGAGAAGGAAGGCGGCTCTTTTTATGAACGCCGAGAATCTTCCGCGCGCCCCTCGCGGTGTGCCTGATCAGGTTCTCCTACCGATTCGGCTTTCGATGCATCTGCATCAGTCGGTTTTGAATCATGATTGAGCACTTCTGATTCAGATTGCTCCCCATGATCGGTCTCAGCCGGGCTCCTCGCCCCTGCATCCAGAACCTTTTGGATTCGAGTTCTGCGAAAGTCCTCCAATGCTTTGATCAGCAGTCCCTGAGCATAGGCTGCGAGTGACTGGCACAGTACCAATGTGAGCGACATGGCCGCTTCACTGCCGCTCGCCAACTGCGGCTGCACATAAACCAGCACCAGTGTTGCAATCGTATAGACCCAGCTGCGCAACCACAGCTTGCGGTACTTCACCTCGTCTTCGGAGAGCGTTCCCTTTTGCAGCAGAAAGATTGCTTCGCGAATCGGCAGAGCAGCTCGAACCGCATTTTCGTCTGCCGCCAGACCAAGCCAGGATTGCGGGTCCACGGCTTCTTTACGCATTTTGGCCGTGAGTTTGAGCATTCTCAAGGGCCAAAAGAGCTTCAGAAGCTGCACCCCAAGGAATAAGTTCGCGAACAGAAAAACAAATATGGCGAGCGCCCATTCCCAGGTGAATGACATGGCTGTGAAAAATCCGATCAAAGGTGAAGAAGGCTTCGGCAAATGACTAGGCCGGCCTTAGCTGATAAATTATAGATTTGCTGTTCCGTCAGACCATGGCTGGTGCTGACGCAGATCGGCCGGCTGCACCCGGAAAAAGGCACTGTTCGGCAATACCTCATAGGTCAATGAGTTTACAGCCTCCCGAATACATTTCGGCAGGTATTGTCAAACAACCATTTCTTTTTTAAGGGGATAGACCATGCCCGCCACCACCATCAAACCTGCTGCGCCGGCAGCCGTCCTGCCCGCCTCAGCGCAGACCATCAGCCGCCGCCGGCTGCTTACTGCCGCTGGTTCCGCAGCACTGCTTACTGCGGGCGCAGCATTAACACCCAAACCTGTTCGCGCGGCTGCCGTCGGCTCGAAAACACTCCGTATTGCGGCACTGCCGGCCATTGACGCGCTGATTCTCTATGCGGCAGAAGCTGACGGCATCTTCAAGTCTGAAGGTCTCAACATCGAAATTCTACCCTTCAAAAGCAGCGTTGAAATGACTGCGGCCATCCGTGCAGAAAAAATCATTGGCCAGTACGCCAACATTCTCGGCACGATTGCGCAAAGAGCAAACGGCATTGGTCTCTCGCTTGCCGCGACGACCTGGCACACTTCGCCTGCGCAGCGCGCCTTTGGCTTTGCCGTCTCTCCGAAGTTCGCCGATCAAATCACTTCCATTGAAGTCTTGAAGGGCCTCACGGGCGTGAGTTCAACGCGCAGTCGCGGCACCATTATCGATTGGATGATTTACCGCATGAAAAATGCCGTCAATCTGCCCGAAAAGACGCTCGACCAAATCGAAGTCGCTCAGATTCCGATCCGGCTGCAGATGCTCCTCACCGGGAAAATGCAGACGGCCCTCTTTTACGAGCCGCTTCTGACCCTCATTGAGTCAAAAGGCGGACGCGTCATTTGGGATGACCGTCAGCTCAATGAGCCGCTCTCCGAAGTTGCGCTCACAACGCCCTATCTCACGCCTGACTTCGTGCTGCCCTTCCGGGCCGCACTGGCCAAAGCTGCCAAGGCGATTGATCAGGATCCGCAGAAATACGTTCCCATCCTTTCAAAGAAGGGTCTTGTGCCGCCGGCTGTTGCAAACACCTATAAACTTCCCAAATTCTCTGGGTTCGCAACACCGGACGGACTGCCGCCGCTCCCAACCGATGCGCTCGTTCAGGAAGCGGCTGACTGGCTGGTTAAAGTCGGCATCCTTAACCAGGCACCCGACATCACAGGAACCATCTGTAGGCTATAAAAAAATGACCATTGCTCCTGAAGCCCGAACCTGCGCAGCAGAGCTCAATGTCAAGGATCTTGCCATTGGCCATAATGGCAAGACGCTGCTTAAGCACCTGACATTTTCTGTGCCGGCTGGTTCCTCGCTTGCCATTGTCGGCGAATCCGGCTGCGGCAAAAGTACGCTGCTGACGACGCTGGCAGGTCTCCTGCCGGCACTCGGCGGTGAGTTGTCTTGGCGTGATGCACAAGGCAGCGCGCTTAAGCACCCGAATTCGAGCTTCGTCTGGCAGCAGCTTGGACTGCTCCCTTGGAAAACGGTGCAGAAAAATCTGACGCTCCCGCTTCTGCTCTCGCAGCATAAAATCCCGGCAGCTGACTGCGCCCACCGCGCAGCGGCCATGATTGAAGAATTGGGTTTAAGCGGACTTGAAAACCGCTGGCCGGCAACGCTTTCCGGCGGTCAGCGTCAGCGCCTCGCACTGGGGCGCGCGCTGATTGCGCAGCCTGCAGTGCTCTTTATGGATGAACCGTTCTCCGCACTGGATGCACTGCGCCGCGAACGCCTTCAGGACTTTTTGGCCGGCATGCGCCGCCGCCGGCCAACCACCATGATCTTCGTGACGCACGACATTGGTGAAGCGGCTTTCCTTGCTTCGGATATTCTGCTGCTGGGAGCGGGCCCCTCGAGACTGCTCGAGCATTACGCCAACCCGGCCTGGCGCTCGTCCGAACAATGTGCTGACCGCGATTCCCCAGAGTTTGTCGAATCCGTATACCACATTCACAATGTGCTGCGGCAGTGCGCCGCGCACAATGCCGCGTCTTGTGAACCCGCCGGGAGTGCCGCCTGATGAAAGCCTCCATCTTTATTCGCTACTTTTGCGGCTCTGTTGCTGTTTTGCTGCTTTGGCAGCTCGGAAGCGTCACTTTAGGATCGGACATTCTGCCCGATCCCCTGCGGGCGCTCGGCGGCTTCTGGGATGCCCTCAAAGATCCGGAATTCATTGGTCACATCGGTCTGAGTCTCTACCGGCTCCTGACCGCGCTCGCACTCGCCATTGCGGTTTCCTTTCCGCTCGGCGTCCTTTTGGGACACAGCAAAGCCGCTGATTGGCTGGGCGCACCGGTGACCTTCATCACGCTGCCGCTTCCGAAAATCGTGCTGCTGCCCGTTTTCTTTACCATCCTTGGACTGGGCGACTCGTCACGCATTCTGCTGATTGCGCTGGCTACGGGCTATCAGATCCTGGTGATCGTGCGCGAATCGGCTCTGGCACTCAATCCTTCTTATGAACTTGCCATGCGTTCAATGGGCGCAAGCACTGCCGAGCGCGTTCTTCACGTCTACATTCCCGCGGCGCTTCCCTCACTCTTCATGGCTTTGAAAGCCGCTTCCAGCACCGCTGTTGCCGTACTCTTTCTCGCAGAAAGTTTTGCTACCGATGCCGGTCTGGGGTGGTACATCATGAATGCCTGGGGACTGGGCGATATGGACGGTATGTTCGTCGGGATTCTCGGCATGTGCGTGCTGGGCGTTGCACTTTACGCGGGCATTGGTCTTCTCGAACGTCTGGCCTGCCCCTGGGCATTGCAAAAATAAAGGGACTGCATCACCTGTCCGCAGAGACCTGTGATTTGAACCCGGGCATCCAAAGACCAAACGTCTTATGGATGCCTCATTCTTACCAACGAAAAAAGACTGCGGGCTTAAAGCGCATCACAGATTTAGTGATGCTTAAATGAATATCATAAGATCGTCAGGCCTTCGGCCAGCATAGGATGGATATTGGCGAGCTGCGCAATAACGCGTTTCCTCAAGCCATTTTTGAGAGCCTCGACTGCCTGCTTGGCTGCCCGGCTGAATCCTTGAGACCGAATTGCCGCATACTGCCGTCTCTGCGCGGAGACGAAAGGCAATTGAGTAAAACGCAGGTCAGCGCAAAAATCTCGTCCCATCCAAATATTGGACGGCAGAAGCAATGCCCAGCCGAGTCCCTGAGCGACAAGACCCATCATAGTTGTCGAAGACTCTACTAAGACGCTTCGCTGCGGCGAGATGCCGGCACTGCGCAGAATACGTTCTGAAATCAGCTTATCGCTTGCCGCTGTCGTATAAGAAAAATAAGGCAAATCGCGCGCAAGCTGAAGAAGATCCGCCGGCGTCGAAACGGTCCTCGTATTGGATGCAGGCGTCACAAGGAAAAAAGATTCTGCAACGACCGCCTCTTCCATCACTCCATCCATATCCGGGAAGCTCACCGGTGAAATCAGCAAGTCGAAATCGCCGTTTTTAAACTGTTCGCTCAGCTGCAGTGCCATGGCCGTGCGTACCGACAATTGCTTCGTGCAGGGAAAAAGCGCTCCCACGATATCAGCCCCGACCGTACAGCTGACGCTCTCAGCCAGCCCAAGCCGCAAAAGCGGGAGGATTGGCGAAGATGCCGTAACCGCCGTTTCCAGCTCTCGAGCATCCCGAAGCAGTGCTCTCGCACCGTCGAGCAAATTACGCCCCGCTCCCGTCAGCATTACCGGGCGGCTTTTTCGGCTGATCAAAGCAACCGCTAACTCTTCTTCCAAGGCCTTGAGTGCCTGAGACGCGGCCGATGTCGTCATTCCCAAGCGCTTGGCAGCTTCAGTGAAACTTTGAGTATCTGCCAAGGCCACAAAAACTTCTAAGGATCCTAAGTTCCGGATACCCATGCTGCTGCCCTCCTTCTGCAGAGAGTCTAAACCATATGTTTAGTTTTACTTCACTTGATGGTTCTTGAAGAGCTTCCGCGCAACGATACCGTCGTTCATTCAGAAAGCATCTCTAGGTCTTGTGAGACACAAAGCATGAATCAACCGACACTTCTTTCAGCCATAGCACGATGGATAGTCTCCGTTGACTTTCCGGATCTTCCGGACGGTGAAATAGCCGCGGCGCGTGCAGCTCTGGCGGATTTTGTTGCGGTTGCCGCAGCCGGATCCGGTACGTCCGTGGTGAGAAATGCGGCTCGGTATGCAGTACAAAACGAAAGAGCAGGCGCTTGCGTGCAGCAGCTTGGCCGCTCGGTACGTTTCAGTCCTCGAACTGCTGCATTCCTCAACGGCACAGCAGCTCATGCACTCGATTTTGACGATGTAAGCTGGACCACCATTGGTCATCCAACGGTTGGAATTGCACCGACCGCTTTGTCTCTTGCTGTTGCTCAAGGACTCTGCGGACGTGAATTTCTGACGGCATATGTTGTCGGAGCGGAGTGTGCACATCAGATCGCACGCTGGACAATGCCCGAGCTCTCTGAGCACGGCTGGCACACCACTTTAGCCAACGGCGTGTTCGGAGCAGCCGCGGCGGCAGCCTGGCTGCTGAAAACTGACGTTTCAACGACGACCAATGCCTTGGCGATAGCAGCCAGTCTTGCTTCAGGCATTCGTGCCAACTTTGGTTCACAAACCAAAGCAATCCACGCGGGGCTCTCCAATCTGCACGGAATGATGGCCGTTGAGCTCGCTACGGCAGGAATCACCGGCAAAGACAACGCTCTTGAAGCTTCGGACGGCTATGCCGCGTGCTTTGCCGCCCGTCTTCCAAGCGAAAAATGCACCGTCGATTTAGGCAGCCGTTGGGACTTAATGGAAAACGGACTCGTTTTCAAACAATATCCCTGCTGCTCCGGCACGCATCCCGCTTTAGACGTTTGGGGAGAGTGGGCAGATAAAGTGCACCCCAAACTGGACGATATTGAAGCCGTACATCTGGGGGTCAGCCTTCTCGGTCCTCGAGAACTGGTCAGTCACTGCCCGCAAAATGCAGTCGAAGCAAAGTTTTCTATGGAATTTGCTCTGGCATCTCGTCTTGTCTACCAAAGAACCGGCATTGAGGAGTTCACTGACGACAAGGTGCTAGATGCTCGAATTCAAGCTCTCATGAAGAAGATGACGATGGAAATAGATCCCGACCTAGCCAAGTTGGGTTTCATCGGCACAGCGCCCGTTCGAATCCGCATCAAAACCAAATCCGGCGTCGTATGTCTGGCCAACGATCTCGCTAAAGGCAATCCCGAAAAACCGCTTTCGGAAAGCGATCGAAAAGCAAAGTTTTCATCCTGCGTCAGTCCTATTGCCGGCAGCGAAACTGCTGCACGCTGGTGGAACGAGCTAAGCACTCTTGAATTGCTGTCTCCAAATCAACTTTCTCTATTGGGTGCGCTTTAAGAATGCCCATTTTTTGACAACCAGAGGAGCAATCAAATGCTTTGGCTAGAAATTTTACTGCTCGTAGGCATCATCGCCTACAGTGCCAAACTCGGAGGCATCGGCGTCGGTATGGCCGGCGCTGTCGGCATGGTCGCCGCAACTGCCGTTTTCGGGCTGAAACCCGGATTCATTCCGGTAGACGTCATGCTCATCATCATGACCGTCATTTTGGCCATCAGCGTCATGCAGCGCGCCGGCGGCCTTGCGTTCATGGTGAAATGCGCCGAGAAACTGCTGCGGAACAATCCAAAATACATCAACGCACTTGCACCGGCTGTCTGCTTCATGCTGACGACTTTGGGCGGTACGGGCTACATGGCAATGAGCGTTTTAACCGTTATTCAGGAAGTGGCCAAGGATAATAATGTTCGGCCTGCCCAGCCCCTGACGAGCAGTGTCATTGCAAGCCAAATTGCGTGCACCGCGAGCCCCATTTCTGCCGCTACCGCAGCGATGTTTGCAGTGGTCGAACCGATGCATGTTTCTTTCGCTGCAGTACTGCTTGTCATCATCACGACTAGTGCATTCGCCGCCGCCATCTGTGCGGTCATCTCGAGTCTGCAGGGCAAAACAGAACTTTCCGAAGACCCAATCTTCCTGGAACGGATGAAAAAAGGACTGGTCTCCATGCAGTCCAAGGAAGAAAAAACGAAGCCTGCCACTCACGAAGCAAAACTATCCGTGCTGATCTTTTTAAGCGGCGTATCGGTCATTGTTCTTTTGCTGCTCTTTAAAAATCAAATTGGTCACACGCTCAGCAGCCGGGACCTCATCGTCATGATCATGATGTTCTGTGCTTGGCTGATGTACCTCTTTTGCAAAGTGGATCTCGCCACGATCAAAGACGCCCCCATCTTTAAAAGCGGAGCCGAAAGCCTGATCGTCGTACTCGGCATTGTGTGGTTTTCCTCCACCATCATCAATGCGCATCTCCCGGAGGTCAAGGAATCTGCTGTAGCACTCCTCGAGCAGTATCCGTATCTCTTGGCCGTGGTGTTCTTCTTGGCGTCTTCTGTCCTCTTCAGTCAGGGATCAACCGCTGCCTTGATCTGTCCCGTTGCGGCAAGTCTGGGGGTTGACGCGGCCACAATCGTGGGCTCCTTCGTTGCCTGCTCAGCTCTCTACATCACGAACGTTTACCCGACAACGGCCTTTGCAATTTCGTGCGACGACACGGGGTCCTTCATGGGCCGCCGCTGGAACGGTTCGTTTGTCATCAATCACCCTTTCTTCATTCCTGGGTGCATCAGTCTTGCAGCCGCAGTGCCTTTCGGCTTAATGCTGGCTCGCATGCTGCTCTGACATACCCGTAATAACCCACTCTTCTTGTTTCCTACAGGAGTTTTTCGAAAATGACCAATATGCGAATCGAACGCGATTGCTTGGGTGAAATGGAAATTCCCAACGACCGCTATTACGGCATTCAAACCATCCGCAATATGAAAGTATCGGGAGCAGCAGGCTTTCCCGTCGTTGCCTACCCTGACATGCACAAAGCACTCTGCCAAATCAAAAAGGCCTGTGCCAAAGCGAATGCCGAAATCGGCGCTATGAAGCCTGAAACCGCCCAAGCGATTGCCGCAGCCTGCGACAAGGTGATCGCCGGCGGCTACGAAAAGGAATTTCCGCTCGACATGTGGCAAGGCGGCGGCTACACATGCGTCAATATGAATGTCAATGAAGTGATCGGCAATCTGGCAAATGAAATTCTCACCGGTCACAAAGGACAGGACATGGTCCATCCCAATACCCATGTCAACATGGCGCAGTCCACTAACGATACGATTCCTTCCGCAACGCACCTGGCGATTGCGCCGCGACTTGACAAAATTGTTTGCGAAGCCGAAAAGCTTGCCGACGCCTTCGATGCCAAAGCGAAGGCCTTCGAACACATCGTCAAAGTCGGACGTACCTGCTGGCAAGACGCGTTGCCAGTGACCCTTGGACAGGAATTTTCGGGGTTTGCTTCTGCGATTCGGCGTCAGGCACGAGCACTAAAGGCTCTGCGTCCGGGCTGCTTTGAACTGATCATGGGCGGCAACGCCGTCGGCACCGGTCTCGGAGCCCAACCGGGTTACATGGATGCCTTTTATAAGGCAATTTCAGCCGAACTCGGCGAATCTGTCAGGCCCAATCCCAACCTTTTTGACGGCTTCCAGAATTCAGACTTTATTCTCACCGTTTCCGGCGCCGTGAAAACCATTGCCGCCACACTGTCTAAGATCTGCAAGGATCTGCGGCTTATGAGCTCCGGTCCGCGGGCAGGCTGGATGGAAATCAACCTTCCCGCTTGTGCTCCGGGCAGCTCCATCATGCCGGGAAAAATCAACCCAACCGTGCCTGAAATGGTCATCCAGATCGGACATCAGGTCTGCGGCAATGATGTCGCCATCACGATGGCTATTGATGAAGGTGAACTCGACCTGAACGTTTGGGACGCTACGTTCTACAAATGCCTCTTTGAAAATCTCCAGCTCGTTGGTGAAGAAATCGTGATCCTGCGCCGCGACTGCGTCGAAGGCATCACCGCCAACGAATCTCGCTGCAAAGAAGAAGCAGAAAGCTCCATCGCCCTCTCGACGGTAGTCGCAGCGGCCTTTGGATATCCCAAAGGCGTTGAAGTCGCTCACTACTGTGAAAAGCACCGCTGCAATGTGAAAGACGCTGTTGTCGCGATGGGACTTATGACGCAGGAACAAGCAGAGATTTTGGTTGATCCATCCCTTATGGCTAATCCTGAAAAGATGGCTCCGATTGTTGCAAGGTTCAAAAAAGAACTGGGAATTCTCATCTAAAACAATAGAAAAGTCCCTCTCAGAACGGTACGGCTTAAGCTCGGCAGAGCCGTACCGTTTCTTACGCAGCCGTCCAAACCATAGGAGCGTAGTCAATCATCTTAGAGTTTGATGCTTAACTCGCCGCTTCCTGCTTGGCTTCCGTCATTGACACTTCAGCAGTCTTCTCGATGCCGGTCTGCACTGCAGTATCGAGCGGCACTTCGTGCGGTTCAGCAGGCTGAACTTTAACTGCACGCCGATTGATCAGCTGGTCAATCCATTTGGCAAAAAGTCCTATCATCAGCGCTGAAGCCAACGTCCCTTCTCGAATACCAATCAAATGACGCATCTCAAGCAATGCCATTAGCGCAGCAACTGCTGTGAGAGAAATATCATTGGCAATTTTCATTGATCCGAAAGAAGACTTCACAAGTGCCGCAATGGCAATCACAAAGCCTTCTCCTGGCTGGACAATCGTTTTAGAGCGAATCTGAATAACAGTGCCGAGTGCCAGAATGAGATTCCCAAAAAGAGAAAGCACAGCCGCCAAAAACCAATTCGGCATCTGAACATTGCCTACGAGATGCATTGACAGATCAATGAAAGCGCCGAAGATGAAACCAATTGGAATTTGCAGCAGATTAAATGGCGAATACCGGCTGCGCAGCACCACAATCTGCCCAGCAACGAAAAAGAAGTTGAGTATCACCGTACAGGTGCCAAACGACAGCCCTGTTATCGCAGAGGCCGTATAGGGAACTGTACTGATCGGCGTCGTGCCTAATCCTGCCGTCGTCGTACAGGCGATACCGAAAGCGGCAAGAAACATACCGAAGATGAGAAGTACTGTGCGGCCGATGATGTGTTTAAAACGCTGACGACGAATAGTGGTCATGGAATGCTGAAATACACTTAAAAGAAATGGAAGAAAAACCGCCGACAACTCGAAAATGTCCGAGAAGTCGGCGGAAAAGAACCTTCAGCGGAGGAATCCATGGAGTCGCTGGATATGAACTGAAGGAGAGGAAAACGTTTTAGAGCCCCGTCTTTTCAACCGCACTCATGCGGCATGACGACCCAAACAGCAAGAAAACTTGAAGGCATAGCCAGAGTCCAGGTCGCATAGGCATGACTAATCTTGCGGATGGCTTCAAAACTCGCAGCATAAAGTCCCTTAATCGGCTGGTTCTCAGCATTGAGCACTTCAAAGTCGCAATTGACATTCAAACCGCCGAATGCAGTAAAGAAACTGCTGCTTCTCTTATCCATAGCGTCCTTGATTTCCCTCTTCAGCTTCGTGAGTTGGGTATACTTTTCAATCATGTGGTCAACCTGAGACGTGTCGCAAATAGACCAAGTCTCGTGACCGAGAGTATTTGCGGTCTGAGAGAAAGATATGGTGCAATGGCCGGACTGCAAACTACTCTGTGTTGACAAATCCGGCAGCAAGTGCGGCGACAAAGTGCGTCGAGAGAAAATCAACATCCTTCGAATGAACCTCTGCAATGCTCGCCAAACGACAGGTCTGCAAGTCATGAATGAATAAAAAAAGAGCTGCCAAGCCGACAACAGTGAAAACCACCGCTTCTTCATCCTTGATGCCGCTCAATTTGGCGCACTCCAAATTTCACTTCATCCGTAGGCGCACCATTGTTGAGCACTCAACAATTCGGACGTTTTTTTGCGGCATGCCGCTGACAGCACCTTGCGCACTGCTGAGCACTCAAGAGCTGCCGTTCAAGCGTCGGCTAAGCCCATTCGGCGGCACTTCAGAACGAAACCCGCTTCATTGGATCAATTTGAGCTAAAAAAATGCCGACATCCGCACCTGTCAAATCCGTATGTACCGCCTGCTTGGTGATGACCGCTGCGCTGACTTCGGGCGACTTGACCCCGGCATGCGTCATCGCTTTTGAGGTGCTCAGCTAAAGTCCTGCCCGCTTTCTTCGAAGTTCTGCATAGTGCTCGATCGGTTTGGGCTCAGCCTTGAGGCCTTCAGGAGAGGAACGCAGGTTTTGTTTTCCGCAGCCCCAATCCCAAACCGAATCAAAGAGACGGCCGTGCAGATAAAGCTTGCGGCCGTCCTTTCGTGCGTCGCCAAGCTTTATCCAATCATTGACCTTCGTGCTCACCCAGCTGCGGTCCGCTGACAAAATCCGAGATAGTTCCGTAATGGTGAGCCCGAGCGGACATAAGTTCCAGCCGCCGCGCTGCAGTTCAGCGAAGCTGGTTATGGCTGACAACAGAAAAACTCGCAGACGCGCCTCAAGATCAAGCGTGAAGTTAGCAAGCATGCCTTCCAGTGCGGACTCCTGCTTCAGGATGGCGAGGTCAGCATAAATTTCCATCATTTCAACGGACGCACGCAGTGATTCCAGAAAACGTGCGCGCGGAACAATCAAGACGCTGGAAGGCCGGATGAAATCGACTTGGACGGCTACGCGGTGCGGGTTAAGTGCATCGAGGTCACCTAAGGCTCGGCCCGGAGCAAGCAACGCGAAGATATGCGTCTGCGACTGCACGTCCAGACAAGAGAATGTGGCCAATCCTTTTGTGAGAAAGCCGACTTGGGCCGCATCTCCCTTGCCGCCGTGCTCCATGACGGCACCTTTGGCAAACTCGCGAATCACACCATAGCGGACAAAGATTTCCTGAATTGCCTGAGGTTCGGGCGGGAAAATCCACGGCCGCATACGGAAAACCTGACGCATGCAATGAGTCTCCATTAGAAAACTGCTGAGGACAATATCAGAATCGACGTTCGGGAGTAGATAGATTCAGCAATTCGTAAACTGCATTGATGCAAAACGAGGCAGATCCGCAAACCTGCCTCGTTTGGATTTGAGATGATGCCGGCCGAACAAGCCGATATCCATCAGAAGTTATTGGTTGAACGCCTTGTCAAGACTCACAGGCATTGCCTGATAGCCCATCGAATCGATCAGCTGGATTTCGACGGCCGGTTCGGTTTCGCCCCACTTGAACTCTTCGATGAAGGGCGAGGCGCTGCCAGCCTTTTCACCGGGCTTCAATTCAGACGGACGGCGTCCCATACCGGCAGTGGCCGAATAGACCATGATCGAATCCTTGTCCGCGCAGTACTTGGTGAGCGACGTCACCGGGCTGTACCACGGGAAGCCGCGCTCCTTGCCGTATTCCCAGACCTGCTCAATGGTCTTCTTGTCCTGATCAATACGGTAGACCACTGCACGCGAGTACTTCATTTCGGCAAGCGCCGGCTGATCCATGCCGCGGGCATCCCCGTTATCGAAAGCGGTGACGTAAATCACATGCTTATCGGACTTCTCGTCAATGCGGAAGGCCGTATGCTGCGTCCACGTGTAGTCGAAATCCCCCTCGCAGGTGGAGCCATGGCAAGCGATCGGCTTGCCGTCCTTCACCGGCGTGAGGAGTTTTTCCTTCCAGCCGTCGCGCCAGCCTTCCGGCGAGGAGAAGATCCACTTGATCTTCTTATCGCGGCCGATCTTAATAATGGCAGACTGATGGCGCGAGCTGATAATAATGGAGTCATCGGTCGGATCGTAGTCAACCGAATTAACGTGCGCCCAGTTACGGCCTTCGCCCGTGCCAACGATATCGCCGAACTTATCACTCGTTTCAAGCTTTGCAAGATCTGCTGCCGACATCGTCTTGCCGGCCTGCGACGCATCAATGTTGAGGCAGACAGCACCCTGGTCGAGCACCTTCATAACGTTGTCACGATACGGATCCAGGATCTCCCAGAGACGCCATTCATCGACAACCTTGCCGTTCTGATCGATTTCAGCGATTACGTCGCGAACGGTATGGACACGCTTGCCGTCGGCACGGCGGTGGTCAGAGCTCGCAACACGGATGAACGAATGCCCGTTCTGTGCATTGTCGAGCGAATGCGAGAAATCAGAATAGCCGACCGGGAGACGGCGGTTGTAAATCTCACGCCCCATCAAGTCGTACTTGACATAGCGCTGACCGTAACCCCAGGTGATGTTGCCGTCCTCATCCTGCTGGAACCCCATCATGACGCCGGAGTGATAAATGGTCTCGACGTTGTAGATCGGTTCAACGTGCATGTACCAGCGCACTTCGCCCTTCGTGTCGATAATGGCATTCTGCGGATAGAAGTTCCACTCCATCGCACCGCCCATCGGATTGTTCCAAACTGCGCGCGTGGCCTTGGCGTACTGCTGCATCAGATTATTGACGAGATAAAGGCGGTCGGAGAACTTCGCATCAACCTTAGTGACCTTCGTCTCAAACATATTGTGATGAAGACCCGGTGAACCGCTCACTTCGTGGTAGACGGGCGCAGCGTAGATCTTGTAGGTGTCCGTGAACTTTTCGGTCTGACCATGGAACTTCCGGGTGTAAGTCGTTTCCACGGTATTCATGTAGTCCGGATAGAGACCGAAAACCGGAATGCCTGCATGAGTGAGCAATTCAGAGCGGCTCACCTTGTACTTAATTTCCTGACCCTGAGGTTTCGGAACGATGCGCACCGTCGCTTCGGTGAGTTCATAGCCGCCGTTGCGGATGATGGCCGTGAGCGGAGCAATGCTGTAGGGATTCACGATCACTTCACCGATGTGACCCTGCGTCGCGAAAGACACGTGAGGTCCCGAAGAGCCGCCAGAGGCGTGTGCGGCGGTAGCGGGCAGCGCACTGCTGACAGCAGCTGCAACGGCGCCAAGGAAGAATGAACGGCGACCGATCGTGATGTTCTTCATGATTTGAATTCCTATGAAGGAGCGATTCCCAAACGGAACCGCATTGCCAAAGTGAGGATGAAAGGATTAACTCAACGGTTTCGAGCGTTTGAGGGCGGCGTTCTGCGCCTTAAAACACAAGTAGTACGGAGTGCAGTCACTGCGCTTTGTCTTCCATCCACAGGTTCACAGTCTAAGTAGACCTTTCGAACTAACCCATTCGGACTTACAACATCTTTTTCGTAAAATAGCTCAACAAGTCTTTTACGATTTTCGGAATTGATCGGAAAACACCTGACGCCATGCTTGACCTGAAAATCAATCACCTCCAACTGCTTGCACAAATTGTTTCGACGGGCTCACTCACCGAAGCAGCTCATAATCTCGGACTGTCGGCCGCTGCAGCGAGCCGAATGCTCAAGAAGCTCCAAACGGAAATGAATGATCCGCTCTTCATCCGGGTCTGGCGCGGATTAACGCCTACCGACACCACCACGATGATGCTGCCGGTGGTGCGTGAACTCCTTGACCAAATGGAGCGGCTGGAATATCAAAAATCCTTCACGCCGGCAAAACTCTCCGCCACCATCACCATCGGCGCGGCCGATAACTCCGTCATCAGCATTCTTCCGCCAGTCGTGCGTGCCATTCGCGAACAAGCGCCGAAAGTAAACTTTCGAATACTTCCGCTTGAGAGCCGTCAGTTTCAAAAACTCGCTGACGGCGGCATGGACTTTCTGCTCTACCCGACGCAGAACCTGCCGGATCTTCCGACACATTTTTTTGGTCTCAATCTTTTTCGCATTGAGCGATCGGTACTGATGAACCGGGCTCATCCGCTCATCAAAGCGTACGCGGCAGGACAAACGCTCAAAGCCGAAGACTTCCGCAAATATCCGAGACTTCTTGTAAAGCTTCAAGATTCAAGCCGCGGGGCAATTTATGACGTTACGGTACCCGATCCTCGCTTAGGTGAAGCCTTTATCGAGCTGCCTTACTTTCTCGGAGCCCCCTATTTCCTCGAAGGCACAGAGTACACGCTGGTGCTGCCGACACGAACCGCGAAATCATTTGAGAAACAATTCCCCAATCTCGCTGCGGTCCCTTATCCGGGCGAATACAGCGAAAACTTTGCGCGGCTGATCTGGCACGAGCGAAGCGACAAGAGTCTCGTCATGCAATGGGT
>CDYG01026914.1_pt1 | contig 14838 bp, 9 predicted proteins | sample 554931 | NCBI WGS metagenome assembly CDYG01 (sample SAMEA3182055, study PRJEB8094) | gut metagenome | biome: human; feature: gut; material: Stool; isolation source: human stools | place: Canada | collected 2012-11-13
AGTTTAATCCGGTTTTCGGATGACGGAGCAAAAAAGGAAAATGCAAAAGTTCTTGAGAAAAGATTTGGTGGATTGAAAAAGATTACATATCTTTGCAGTCCGAAACGTGATGGAAAATCACGGCTCTTTTTGAGATTGGTTCTTTGAATTACTGGTAATATTGAGAGAAAAAGAAATGTAGTATTTATCTGTCAAATTCCTTTAAGGAAATTAAGTAGTCAGGACTCTAACAAAACATTATTCTTTATACAATGGAGAGTTTGATCCTGGCTCAGGATGAACGCTAGCGGCAGGCTTAACACATGCAAGTCGAGGGGCAGCATAATGGATAGCAATATCTATGGTGGCGACCGGCGCACGGGTGCGTAACGCGTATGCAACCTACCTTTAACAGGGGGATAACACTGAGAAATTGGTACTAATACCCCATAATATCATAGAAGGCATCTTTTATGGTTGAAAATTCCGATGGTTAGAGATGGGCATGCGTTGTATTAGCTAGTTGGTGGGGTAACGGCTCACCAAGGCGACGATACATAGGGGGACTGAGAGGTTAACCCCCCACACTGGTACTGAGACACGGACCAGACTCCTACGGGAGGCAGCAGTGAGGAATATTGGTCAATGGACGCAAGTCTGAACCAGCCATGCCGCGTGCAGGATGACGGCTCTATGAGTTGTAAACTGCTTTTGTACGAGGGTAAACGCAGATACGTGTATCTGTCTGAAAGTATCGTACGAATAAGGATCGGCTAACTCCGTGCCAGCAGCCGCGGTAATACGGAGGATTCAAGCGTTATCCGGATTTATTGGGTTTAAAGGGTGCGTAGGCGGTTTGATAAGTTAGAGGTGAAATTTCGGGGCTCAACCCTGAACGTGCCTCTAATACTGTTGAGCTAGAGAGTAGTTGCGGTAGGCGGAATGTATGGTGTAGCGGTGAAATGCTTAGAGATCATACAGAACACCGATTGCGAAGGCAGCTTACCAAACTATATCTGACGTTGAGGCACGAAAGCGTGGGGAGCAAACAGGATTAGATACCCTGGTAGTCCACGCAGTAAACGATGATAACTCGTTGTCGGCGATACACAGTCGGTGACTAAGCGAAAGCGATAAGTTATCCACCTGGGGAGTACGTTCGCAAGAATGAAACTCAAAGGAATTGACGGGGGCCCGCACAAGCGGAGGAACATGTGGTTTAATTCGATGATACGCGAGGAACCTTACCCGGGCTTGAAAGTTAGCGACGATTCTTGAAAGAGGATTTCCCTTCGGGGCGCGAAACTAGGTGCTGCATGGTTGTCGTCAGCTCGTGCCGTGAGGTGTCGGGTTAAGTCCCATAACGAGCGCAACCCCTACCGTTAGTTGCCATCAGGTGAAGCTGGGCACTCTGGCGGGACTGCCGGTGTAAGCCGAGAGGAAGGTGGGGATGACGTCAAATCAGCACGGCCCTTACGTCCGGGGCTACACACGTGTTACAATGGTAGGTACAGAGGGCAGCTACCCAGCGATGGGATGCGAATCTCGAAAGCCTATCTCAGTTCGGATTGGAGGCTGAAACCCGCCTCCATGAAGTTGGATTCGCTAGTAATCGCGCATCAGCCATGGCGCGGTGAATACGTTCCCGGGCCTTGTACACACCGCCCGTCAAGCCATGGGAGCCGGGGGTGCCTGAAGTTCGTGACCGCAAGGAGCGACCTAGGGCAAAACTGGTGACTGGGGCTAAGTCGTAACAAGGTAGCCGTACCGGAAGGTGCGGCTGGAACACCTCCTTTCTGGAGCTTTATTTCAAAGGTAAGCTGCTTGATTCTTCAAAGAAAGTTCTAACAGCACACGCGTAAGGCGTAGCAGAGCGAAACTGCGGTGCTGTTCAACGCAAACTTCGGGTTTGCATCGTTCATTGACACGATTAAGGAGATGAGATATAGGCTATGCGTATACAATAGGGTATGCATAGCGGAAAAAGAAAGTAAGTAAGGGCGTATGGGGGATGCCTAGGCTCTTGGAGGCTAAGAAGGACGTGGTAAGCTGCGAAAAGCTGCGGGGATTTGCAAACGAGACTCGATCCGCAGATATCCGAATGGGACAACCCGGCAGGTAGAAGACCTGTCACACCGCGAGGTGAGCTAACCCTCTGAACTGAAACATCTAAGTAGGAGGAGGAAAAGAAAGAAACATCGATTTCCAAAGTAGCGGCGAGCGAAATGGAAGAAGCCCAAACCGATATTGTTACGGCAATATCGGGGTTGTAGGACTGCAATATTCAATTAACAATGAACTGGAATGGTCTGGAAAGTCCATCCATAGAGAGTGAAAGGCTCGTACAGGTAAGTTTGTTATGCGAAAGCAGTATCCTGAGTATGGCGGGACACGAGGAATCCTGTCAGAATCAGCCGGGACCACCCGGTAAGGCTAAATACTCCCAAGAGACCGATAGTGGACCAGTACTGTGAAGGAAAGGTGAAAAGAACCCCGAACAGGGGAGTGAAATAGAACCTGAAACCATACGCTTACAACCGGTCGGAGCAGCTTCGTGCTGTGACGGCGTGCCTATTGAATAATGAGCCTACGAGTTACTAATCACTAGCGAGGTTAAGTGCAAGGATGCACGGAGCCGAAGCGAAAGCGAGTCTGAACAGGGCGTTTAGTTAGTGGTTGTAGACGCGAAACCTTGCGATCTACCCTTGAGCAGGTTGAAGGTTGGGTAAAACCAACTGGAGGACCGAACGAATAAGCGTTGAAAAGCTTCTCGATGACTTGAGGGTAGGGGTGAAAGGCTAATCAAGCTGGGAAATAGCTCGTACTCCCCGAAATGCCTTTTGGGGCAGCGTTGTAATAAAGAGTCTACTGGAGGTAGAGCTACTGATTGGATGCGGGGGCTTCACCGCCTACCAAATCCTGACAAACTCCGAATGCCAGTAGTATGATTTACAGCAGTGAGTGACTGGGTGCTAATGTCCAGTCGCAAAAGAGGAACAACTCAGACCAGCAACTAAGGTCCCGAAGAATATGCTAAGTTGATCTAACGATGTTTTGTTGCAGAGACAGCTAGGATGTTAGCTTGGAAGCAGCTATTCATTCAAAGAGTGCGTAACAGCTCACTAGTCGAGCGACAGAGCGTGGATAATAAACGGGCATCAAGCATATCACCGAAGTTCTGGGCGCGAGAGCGCGGTAGGGGAGCATTCCATTCAGCGTCGAAGCAGTTTCGTGAGGAATTGTGGAGCGTATGGAAAAGCAAATGTAGGCATGAGTAACGATAATGCGGGAGAGTAACCCGCACACCGCAAGACCAAGGTTTCCTGATCAACGCTAATCGGATCAGGGTTAGTCGGGTCCTAAGGGTAAGCCGAACGGCGATCTCGATGGATAATCGGTTAATATTCCGATACTAACATATACCTCGATGGAGAGACGAAGGAACGTAAGTGCCGCCACCTGACGGAATAGGTGGTTAAAGGGCGTAGGTATAGGGGCAGATTAAGAGTTAGTCCTTGCTGAAACCTGACAGTACAGAGAGCCTACGGGCAATTTGATAGAGCACCCAAGTCGACTTCCGAGAAAATCTTCTAAGTTATAGTATATGTTACCCGTACCGTAAACCGACACAGGTGGTCGAGGAGAGTATCCTAAGGTGCTCGAGTGAATCACGGTTAAGGAACTAGGCAAATTAACCCCGTAACTTCGGGAAAAGGGGTCCCTATGAAAGTAGGGCGCAGCGAAGAGGTCCAGGCGACTGTTTATCAAAAACACAGGGCTCTGCAAATTCGAAAGAAGACGTATAGGGCCTGACACCTGCCCGGTGCTGGAAGGTTAAGAGGGGATGTCATCGCAAGAGAAGCATTGAATCGAAGCCCCAGTAAACGGCGGCCGTAACTATAACGGTCCTAAGGTAGCGAAATTCCTTGTCGGGTAAGTTCCGACCTGCACGAATGGTGTAACGATCTGGACACTGTCTCAACCGTGAGCTCGGTGAAATTGTAGTCCCGGTGATGATGCCGGGTACCCGCAACGGGACGAAAAGACCCCGTGAACCTTTACTATAGCTTAACGCTGAATTTGGGTACACAATGTGTAGGATAGGCCGGAGGCTTTGAAGCGGGCACGCCAGTGTTCGTGGAGCCGACGTTGAAATACGGCCCTTTGTGTATTTGAGTTCTAACCCTGCGAAGGGGACACCGTTTGGTGGGTAGTTTGACTGGGGTGGTCGCCTCCAAAAGCGTAACGGAGGCTTCCCAAGGTACCCTCAGCACGAATGGTAACCGTGCGCGGAGTGCAATAGCATAAGGGTGCTTGACTGTGAGACATACAAGTCGACCAGGTACGAAAGTAGGGTATAGTGATCCGGTGGTTCTGCGTGGACTGGCCATCGCTCAAAGGATAAAAGGTACTCCGGGGATAACAGGCTGATCGCCGCCAAGAGCTCATATCGACGCGGCGGTTTGGCACCTCGATGTCGGCTCGTCACATCCTGGGGCTGGAGAAGGTCCCAAGGGTTCGGCTGTTCGCCGATTAAAGTGGCACGCGAGCTGGGTTCAGAACGTCGTGAGACAGTTCGGTCTCTATCTGTTGCGGGCGTAGGAAGATTGAGGGGTCCTGACTTTAGTACGAGAGGACCGAGTTGGACGAACCTCCGGTGTATCGGTTATGCTGCCAAGTGTACTGCCGAGTAGCCGCGTTCGGTCTGGATAAGCGCTGAAAGCATCTAAGCGCGAAGCCATCCCCAAGATAAGTCTTCCCTTGAGGGGCGTAGGAGACTACTACGTTGATAGGCTGCAGGTGTAAAGACAGCAATGTCAAAGCCGAGCAGTACTAATTACCCGATAGGCTTTCTTTTTCGAATCTTTATCTCATCTCCTGTACGTGTCAAATTTACCGGATGCGACGGATTATATATCGAAAAGATATATTCGCATAGTTCCGATATATTGGAGCAAAAGTTCTTTTAGGTGGTTATAGCAGTGAGGTTCCACCTCTTCCCATTCCGAACAGAGAAGTTAAGCTCACTAACGCCGATGGTACTGCGCTACGCGCGTGGGAGAGTAGGTAGCCGCCTCTTCAAGCCGGATCCTGAACAAGGGTCCGGCTTTCTTTTTGTTCGCGGGCTTGCGTGTCCCTTCCCCTCGTGCGGTTGGCTCTCAGCGGCAGAGCCTGCCAAGGAGGGTTATGTCGGTTTAGAGGTTGATATTTTGTGCCTGGAGGTTGGCGTGGGCATACGCTTTACAGCACGTATTCGTAGTGGGGGGGGCGGTTTATAAACGCAGCCAAATGCCGAGAATAACGGCGCCCGAAACCGAAATCCTGTAAAATGAACCGGATATTGTTGCTTTGCCGCTGCAGAAGAAATGCAGGCCGTATAGATTGTAATTCCTTCGAATGTGCGGGAGATTTGTATGTCGCAGGACGGATCTATGATCGAGATAGGCTCTTCGTTTGTGCGGGGTTTTCGGAAATTCAATGTAGAGCGATCCGCTATTTTAAGTAATCCGGCTCTTCGGGACGGAAGTGATTCGTGATATGGTTCGGGAGCGGAATGTCACTTGGGAAATACAGGAGCGATAATCGGCAAAACGGGATGGGACGGAGTTCAGATCCGAATGCGATTTTTGGAGGGTTGAAATAGTCCCAAACGATAAACAACGAAGTTTTTGCGTATGCGGCGAAGGGATCAGGGGTTTCCTCTGTCGTAGTATCGCACTGTCCTATCAATATCTATAGAGTATTGTATTGCCGGCGGAATTCGTCTGTACTACACTTTTGCTTCCTGCGGATGGATTTCCCTGACTATTCGGCCTCCTTGGAGGCGGCGCTTGGGTTAAGGACTGCGATACCGATCGTGTTGCCGGTAGGGATCGTGCTCCGGGGGAGGGGTGAGTCAAGAACTGGATGCCGGTCTGGAAACGTGTACCCGGTGGAACGGATTACTTCCGTTCGTTTCCGATGTTATGCTTTAAGGCCCGGAGCTGTGCTTGCATGCGGTGAGGACCTTGGTTCGCGGATGAAATCGCGGGTACGGGATCCCGAATGTTCTGTCGCTGCGGTTGGATCCCATATTTCAGCCGAAGATAATGGTTGGAGTTATATGAGGTCCGGATCGTTTTCGCAGACAGGGACGGATTCGTCGTAGAATTGTTGGTGTCTTCCTGCTGTGGGAATAACGGGCGGTTTCCTGGGCGCTTGATTGGTCGGTGTCGTGGTGAGGAAGTGGAGTGCCGGGAGCATGGTTTCGCAAGATAATAACCATGTTAGCTCGATCCGGTGAAGCCGGCTTCATTTGAATTCGGGGTTCTCTAAATCCGGCTTGTCAGTAGGCGCAGGGGCGCTGTATGCGGAGTGATTTCGGTCCATTGCGTCGATGCGGGCAACAACCAGGTTTCGCCCTGCCGGACATCGATTCGATTGCCTTCGTTGTCGGTCAATGAACCACTCCCCTGAAGCAGAACTATTGCCACGAAAGAGTCCGTTGCCGACCAGTCGCAGCGTGTTCGTGCGGTCAGGGTATATAGCGACGTAGTAAAGTAAGGCGTGGTGACAAGCCGGACTTCCTGATTGTTCTCCGGAGCGTACGTTATGCGGCTGTTTTCGGAAGATTCGAAATCGATCGCTTCGCGTGCCAATTCGGTATGCAACTCCCGGGAATTGCCCGCTGCATCCCGCCGGTCGAAATCGTAGATCCGGTAGGTGATGTCCGAACTTTGCTGGATCTCGACGATGAAGGACCCCTTTCCGATGCTGTGCACCCGTCCTGCCGGCAGATAAAAGACGTCGCCCGATGCGATTGCCTGGCGATTCAAAACGTCGGTCAATGTATTGTCGGCAACGCGACGTTCGTACTCCGCCGGTGCGATCGGACGGGAGAATCCGGTCAGTAACGAAGCGCCCGGTTCCGCTTCCAGCACGTACCACATCTCGCATTTCCCGCTTTTCCCGTGGCGCTTTCGTGCCAGTTCGTCGTCCGGGTGTACCTGGATCGAAAGATCTTCCCGGGCATCTATGAATTTTACCAACAAGGGAAATTCCTGCCCGAAACGGGCATAGTTGGCTTTGCCCAGAAGTTCTGCGCCGAAGCGTCCGATCAGCTCGGACAGGGTGCTTCCGGCCCACGGCCCTTCCGCCACCACCGATTCCGAACCGGGCATGCCGGAAAGTTCCCAGCTTTCGCCTACACGGGAGAGCCCGGATGCGAGTTCCTTGTAGGGGATGATGCGTTCGCCGCCCCAGAGGGTCTGCTTCAGAATCGGATGAAATTTGAGGGGACGCAATGCTTCAGGTCTTAATTTGTTCCTACAAATATACTATTTTTCGGTAAGCAAAAGCTTTCTGCGACGAGAAAATGAAACGGGAAGCCGGTGTATTTGCAACCGGGTTGCAAGGAAAATGCACTATATTTGACACCAAAGAAGAATAAAAGCATTATGAAAAGTCAAACGAATGGTCGCGGCTGCGCCGCTTGCAATGCAGGTCCTGACCATGACCATCATTCGCAAAGCTATTGGAGGCCCGTTGCGTCGGCCGTGTTGTTTGCGGCAGGACTCGTCATGCAATATACCGGTGTCGAATTTTTCGCATCTCCCGCAGTACGGTTCTGCTGGTACCTCGCGGCTTATTTTCCGGTAGGGCTTCCTGTGCTCCGGGAGGCATGGAACGGTATGCGGCAGCGGGATTTCTTTACGGAATATACGCTGATGAGCCTCGCTGCCATCGGTGCTTTCTATATCGGAGAGTATCCCGAGGGGGTTGCCGTGATGTTGTTCTATTCGATCGGAGAGGCGTTGCAGGAGCGTGCCGTGGAGCGGGCGCGGCGGAATATTCGTGCGCTCGTCGATATCCGGCCCGAACAGGCGAACGTTTTGGTGGAAGGGAAACCGGTGGCTATGCCCGCTGCGCAGGTCGTGCCGGGCCGGACGATCGAGGTGCTTCCGGGGGGACGTGTCCCTCTGGACGGCGTTTTGCTGTCCGAGGCGGCCCCGTTCAATACGGCGGCGCTGACCGGAGAGAGTACGCCGCGGACGATCCGTAAGGGAGAAGAGGTGTTGGCGGGTATGATCTCTTCGCTGCAGCCGGTCCGGATCGAAGTGACGCGCCCGTATGGGGAGAGCGCCCTTTCGCGGATTCTCTCCATGGTCGAAGAGGCTGCGGCGCGCAAGGCTCCCGCCGAATTGTTCATCCGCCGTTTCGCCCGGATTTATACTCCCGTAGTGACGGGATTGGCCGTGCTGATCGTCGCTTTGCCCGGATTGTGGTCGCTCCTGCACGGAGGCTTCGCCTATTCGTTTGACGAATGGTTGTCCCGGGCCTTGGTATTTCTGGTGGCCTCTTGTCCTTGTGCGCTGGTTATCAGTATTCCGCTGGGCTATTTCAGCGGTATCGGCGTTGCTTCGAAGGCCGGTGTGCTCTTTAAGGGCGGCAGCTATCTGGATACCATTGCGCGGGTCAATACCGTGGTTTTCGACAAGACCGGCACGCTGACCGAAGGTTTGTTCGAAGTCCGGGAGGTGCATGTTGCTCCGGGCGTGAATTCCGGGGAGCTGCTCGGATGGGTCGCTTCGGCCGAACGGACCAGTACGCACCCGGTGGCCCGGGCAGTCGTGCAGTATGCCGAGAGGGAGGGTGTCGCTCTTCTCGCTTCGGAGGGCGCAGTTGAAATCGCCGGACACGGCATTCGGGCCGAATTCGACGGGAAACAGTTGCTGGTGGGCAATACGCGTCTGATGGCTCGCTTCGGCGTGGAATATCCGTCGGAGGTCGATGCGATTCCCGAAACGATCGTCGTATGTGCACTCGACGGCCGGTATGCGGGCTATCTCGTGATTGCGGACAAGCCCAAGGAGGATGCCGCGCGTACCGTGGCGGAATTGAAGTCGCTCGGAATCGAGGACATTCGGATTTTGTCGGGCGACCGGGAGGCGCTGGTGGCGAATTTGGGCCGCACGCTGGGCGTTTCCGAGGCCCGGGGGGATCTCCTGCCCGAAGGCAAGATGGAGATACTCGAAGCGCTGCGCGGAGAGCCCGGCAAAGTCACGGCTTTCGTCGGCGACGGATTCAACGACGCTCCGGCTCTCGCAACGAGCGATGTCGGGGTGGCGATGGGGGCTTTGGGCAGCGACGCAGCCATCGAAACGGCCGACGTGGTGATCCAGTCCGACCAGCCTTCGCGTCTGCCTGCGGCGATCCGTATCGGACGTCTTACGCACCGCATCGTGCGGCAGAATATCCTGCTGGCGATCGGGGTGAAGGTCGTCGTGCTGACGTTGGGCGCACTCGGCATCGCAACCATGTGGGAAGCGGTCTTCGCCGATGTAGGCGTCACTCTGCTTGCGGTTCTGAATGCCGTGAGGGCTTCCAATCGTCGTTTTTAATGTGTATCTTGCACCTATGAACGAAAACGAATACATTTCCCGCCTCAAGGCCCGCGATATCCGTCCTACGGCGCTGCGGCTGTTGATTCTGCGTACGATGGCCGGATTCGACCGGGCTTTCAGCCTCGCGGATCTCGAAGAGGAGCTCGATACGGTGGATAAATCGACTCTTTTCCGTACGCTCACTCTTTTTCTGGCGCATCACCTGGTGCACGGCATCGACGACGGCACCGGTTCGCTCAAATATGCGCTTTGCAGCAGCGATTGCGATTGTGAAATCGACGACCTGCATACCCATTTCTATTGCACGCATTGCCGGCGTACCTTTTGCCTGCGAGGGGTAGCTGTTCCGCAGGTGGGCCTGCCGGACGGATTTTCGGCCGAAACGATCAATTTCGTTATCAAGGGGATCTGCGCCGACTGTTCGGGGCGGAACTGACAGGATGGATCGAGGCGGCTTGTCTGAACGACGAAACCCCGTCCGCCCCGGTCGGAAAGGTCGATTAAAGGTCCGGGAATTTCCGGAGGCTCCTTTCCCGCAGCGGATGTCAGCAGGTGGCGAGCCAGTTGCGGATCAGCGCCGGGCCGCAATTCGAAATGCAGGATTCGGGGTGGAATTGCACGCCGTGTATCGGCAGATTCCGGTGATAAAAGGACATGATGTGTCCCGTTTCATCGTGCGAACTTGCGATCAGCTCTTCGGGCATCGAGTCCGGATCGACGACCCACGAATGGTAGCGTCCTACGATCAGGGGCGGAGCGATTTTCTGCAGCAGCAGATCGCCCGCATCGGTTACGGTCAGCGTCGTCGGATGTCCGTGCAGCGGGGCCGACAGTTGTCGCAGTTCGGCACCGAATGCCCGGGCGAGCGCCTGATGTCCCAGACAGATCCCCAGCACGGGGATTCGCTGCCGCACGATCTGTCCGATCGCCGCCATAAGGTCGCCGGCCTCTTCCGGGATTCCGGGACCCGGGGATAGGAGTACCCCGTCGTAATCGCCGAATTTTTCGAAGTCGATCCGGTCGTTGAGTTGTATCGTAATATTCACCGGTTCGGACGATTCCCGAAGCAGTTGTACGGCGTTGTGGACGAACGAGTCGTAATTATCGATTACCAGTATCTTTTTCACGGCTACAAAAGTAACCTTTTTTATACCTTTGCGGAATAAAAATCGTCAGAATGGAAGCTCAGCTTGTCCGAAAAGCCGTGAATCGTTGTGCCGCGCAGGGAAAACCGTTCCTTTTCGGGGTCGATTTCGAATTGCGGGAGGGATTTTTCGTGGAGAATCCGCTCGTCTGCCGGCAGATTCCGTTTGCCTGCGGAGAGATTACCAATGTGCCGGATAGCTTCTCCGGGGAGGCGGAAATTACGCCCTGCCTGGAGGTTTTGCATACCGATCGGGAGGCGTATCTTCGCCGGTTCGCCGTCATTCGCCGGGGGTTGCTTCGCGGGGACAGTTTTCTGACCAACCTGACCGAGCGGACTCCGATCCGAACGAACCTTACTCTCGAGGAGATCTTCCGTCGCAGCCGTGCCCGTTACAAGTTGTTGCTGCCGGGGCGTCTGGTCTGCTTCTCTCCCGAGTGTTTCGTCCGCATTACGGACGGGGTGATCCGCTCCTACCCGATGAAAGGAACGATCGACGCTGCGTTGCCCGATGCCGAGGCCCGGTTGCTGGGGGATTACAAGGAGCGTTGCGAGCATTACACCATCGTCGATTTGATTCGCAACGACCTGAACCGGATTGCCGATCGTGTGCGTGTCGAGCGTTTCCGTTACGTCGAGAAGATCGCTACCCTGAGGGGCGAAATCTTGCAGACGAGCTCTGAAATCGCCGGCGACCTGCGGTCGGGATGGCGGCAGGAACTGGGCGACCTGCTTTTCAGCCTGCTGCCTGCCGGGTCGATTTCGGGGGCTCCGAAACCCGCGACCCTGCGGTTGATCCGCGATGCCGAGCAGTGCCCCCGGGGATATTATACGGGGGTATTCGGCTATTTCGACGGTCACGATCTGGACAGTGCGGTAATGATCCGCTATATCGAATGCGAGAACGGGCGGTTCTATTTCCGCAGCGGCGGCGGCATCACCGTGCACAGCGACCCGCAGCAGGAGTACGACGAGGTCGTTACCAAAATTTATCTGCCGATTCCCTGATTGCGATGGACGAGTTGCTTTTCATAGAAACCATTCGGGTCGAGGACGGAATTTTCGTTCGTCCCGAACTTCATTTGCATCGTATGCGGCAGACGGTCCGCGAAGCATACGGCGTCGCCTTCAATTTCGATTTGGCGGACGGTTCGATTCCGCTTCAGCATCGGAAGGGAACGGTGAAGTGCCGGATCGTTTACGGCCGGTCGCTGTCGGAGATCTCGTTTGCGCCGTATGTTCCCCGCGAGATTCGCTCTCTGCGGCTGGTCGCTGCGGACGACGAATTGGATTACCACTTGAAGTATGCGGATCGTAGCGCCCTTGCCCGTCTTTTGCAGCGTCGGGACGATTGCGACGAGATCCTGATCGTGCGCGACGGGGCGATTACCGATACCAGTTACAGCAACGTGGCGTTTTTCGACGGACGGAAATACGTTACGCCGGATACTTTCCTGCTCAACGGCACGCGGAGGCAGTACTTGCTCGGTGCGGGAGTTTTAACCGAACGCCGCATTACGCCTTCCGATCTGGGCGGTTTCGAGCGGGTCGTGCTCATCAATGCCATGTTGGGAATCGAGGACGACCTCGCCGTTCCGATCGAACGGATTCGGGGATTATAACCGAAGGTAAATGGCATAATCGCAGGGTTGCGGCCCCTGCGTTTTGATCAATCAGGTCCGGTCTTTGGCGGGATTCAGCGGTGTGTCAGCTTTGTTGTTCGTAATAGGCGATCCGGTCGCAACAGACTTTTTCTGTGATGTCGCGCAGGAGTTCGATCCGGGGAATCAGGGCGTCGATATCGGCCCTGGTAACGGTGAAATCTTTGTTGTAGCGGGCTTGTACATAGGCATCCTGTAACAGATTGAACAGGCGCCGCTCCTCCTCCGTATTTCGAGGGAAAACCGATACCAGTTGCAGCGTGTGCGTCTTGCAGCGATCCATCAGAATTTCCAGCGCATGATCTTTATAGCCGTAAAGGATATATACCAGCGGAATGGTACGCAGGTAATTTTCCGCAGCTTGATGTAGATGGAAAGAGGCCATTTTATATTTCTGCAACCCGGCATAGTAGCGTGCTCCTAACAGAAAATCGCTTGCAAATTGAAATTTTTCGTTAAAATAATCCCGAGCGATTTTTGCGATTTCCGCATAGTTCAACTTCCGGCACCGTGCCAGTTTGAACTCCTGCGAATCGTAGAGCATGATCCCCTGTTTTTTGATTTCATGATAGAAGTATTGCCCCAGTTCGAGGTTTTTATTCAGCCGGGAAATACTTTCGTTGATGAATTGCGGCCGGGTGTAAAATTCGCTTTGTTTGTTTGCGAAAAACCGTTCGGTGATGCGGGCGTAAACGTCGTATTCCTTCAATCCGAGCCGTCGGCGCGTGACGATCAGGATGTCGTAATCGCTCATGAAAAAGGTCGTCACTCCGTAATCCCGCCGGCGGTCGCAATCGACGTATGTATTTCGAGCATAACTGCCGTAAAGAATGATCATTACGCAGTCTTTTATTTCATTTCGGATGATCTCTACAAGTTGATGTAGATCGCGTCTTTTTTCTGCTGGCAGGAAGTTGATCGAACTTTTCATACATACAAAGTTAGTAAGAAAATTTGAACGCCTGGTTTTTACAATGGAATTAAAATACTATATTTGTACGTAGTATTTCCGTGCAACGAGTTTGTTGTAGTGGGACGGTGTGTGCCGTTCAGGAACAAATAGGCGATTCAGATGCAATGCGGGAATACGGTGATTCGGCATAGCCGACAGACATAGAAAAGGGTAAACAACTCTTATGCCTACCGTAAAATTGGGAATTTACAAGTAATCAGGTGTAGCAGTTGTCTGTCCTTGTTATGCCCTGCTCGTTTCGACGGGAGGGGCAGGCAAGGGCGCAGGACAATCGACTGATTACAGGCTCCCAATGCCTTCGGTAGTAGATTGACACCGCGCCTTCTTTTCATTTTATATGCGAGAAGGTGCAAAATCCGATCCATAACATTTTATGTCCGGGGCCCAACAATTCCTGATATGGATTGATACATCCAAAGAAGCTGTAAATCAGAGGATGAGAATTGTTCCTACGGAATAGTAATTTTTGGTTGGTATGAAAAAAACGGATTATTCCTCCTGGAGAAGATTGGAGCGAGTGATTGAATCTTCTGGGTTGACAATCAATTCATTCGCCAGATATGTCGGGTTGCCGCGAGGCGAAAATCTTTATCAGATCAAGCGGGGAAATTATGGAGTAAGCCTTGGTGTGGCTAAAAAGATCCATGCAAAATTTCCGCAGTATCCGATTTCCTGGTTGATGCACGGCGAAGCCGAATCCGCTGCTACGCCGGAAGGCGATGCTTTCGTCGTTCGGATCCCTGTATATCGGGACTCTTCCGTGGCGGAGTTTCCGCCCAAGGAGGTTCCAGAACGGTATCTGCTTCTTTCTGCCGAAGAGGCTCGGGGGGCTCAAATTGCATTATGCACGGACGATCAATTCGGAACGGTTTTGCAGCATTGGCTCGTGTTGCTGCGGGAGCCGGACGGAGAAGTTATAAACGGGAGAGTTTATTTCGTTATGACGGAGTGTTTCTATCTGTTTTGTTCCGTCTATCGTATCGAGGGGGATCCTGCTCGTCTGCGGTTGAAATCTTTGTTTGCAACTGCAGACGACGACCTGGAGGTCCGATGCGAAGAGATCTGTGTGATGTGGCCGGTTTGTGGGGCTATTTGCGGATTAAAATAGATTCGTAGCATACGGGTTTCCGAAGAAGAGTGTTGTTTTTGTCGGAATAGTCTTATCATAATGTAAATAGGAAGGTGTTTCAGAAGTGAGTTTATGCTGAAAAAAAATTAAATTCGCTCTTTCCGAAGGGATTTTGCATAATAAGAAAACACTGATTGCCGAACCTGGAAAAGAATAAGGTGATCGCTTTATTCTCTTATTTGTCAATCGAATATAAAAATAAAAAAGGATGAATTCGAAAAATCCATCCTTTTGAAAGTTGCTTTGTGCGGATAAAGGTGCTTCCGTACGAATGTAAGCCCGATGTATATCAACGAATTGCGACGGTTTTTCGGCTTCCGTCCCCGCATCGCCTACTGTCATTTTGCACGGTCTTGCGCCCGCCTGCCCGTTCGCCTGCGCGGCCGCCGTATCTCCTTGCATGACAGTACAAAGATAGCGATTTCGGACGAGAAATCCAAATGCCGGAAAATTTTGAGATGCAAATAGATTATACGGTCAGATCGTGTTGTTTGAATTATATATTTTTTATATTTATGTGTGTTAAATTGATTGGTTGAATCGAAATAAATATATCAGCTATGAAGAAA
>CDYG01042470.1_pt1 | contig 13984 bp, 9 predicted proteins | sample 554931 | NCBI WGS metagenome assembly CDYG01 (sample SAMEA3182055, study PRJEB8094) | gut metagenome | biome: human; feature: gut; material: Stool; isolation source: human stools | place: Canada | collected 2012-11-13
CTTCATCCACCCGCCCGCGCACTCGGCTTTCACCGCAAGAACGCCGGCAGGCCATTCTTGCAGCCGCCCGCCGATGCTGCGTCAGAAACGGCGCATTTGATTTATCGCTCGCCGATGTTGCTCAAGAGGCCGGCATTTCGAGGAATCTGGTCTATCACTACTTTAAGAACCATGAATCGCTTCTTGAAGCGCTCCTCGTTGCCGAAGGTGAGATTCTGGCCGCGCGCGCCGCTGAAATAAAGCCGCTCACCGGCGAAGCGCCGCGCGAGACACTGCGCAGACTTATTTGTGCATTTCTCGACTTTACGGCTGAACGCGCTGACGGTTTTTCACTGCTTCATAATGCACCGGACATCAAACCGCTTTTGCGGGAACGGTTTAACGCATCTGCCAGCCTTTTTTCAGGTCGGATTCTCGATTTGCTGAAGCTTCCCGACACCCCTGCATCACATGCAGCCGTCGAAGCTGCTACGGGATTTCTGCTGCGATTCGCCTATATTGAACGCAATGCACTGGCGCATAAGCGTGATGCAGCTGCAGACCTCTGCCTGGCGGTGATTGAAGCCGCCGCCAACGGCGTCAAAAAATTCGAAGAAGTATGAGCCTTCTTTGCGCTGCAGCTCATGAGCGCAGCGGCTGCCAAGTTCATTGAATGGCCTGTCTCAGTGCCCGGGGGCATTGAGATCCTTTGCCCCATGGCGTCGATCGGCACTTCCTAAGTGCTGCATGTGCACTTCCATAATTTGCTCTCGCATCAAGCGCATGTCTTCGCGGCAGAGCTTAGGGTGCTTCACCTGACCGCCGTCGCCGCGGGCATCAAGCGAAAAACGACGGCGAAGCGCCTCTTGATCTCTTGCACTCATATAAGAGCGAAGTTCGTTTCGCTCTTCATTGCTCAGCCCTCGCCAATAAGAAGTCTTTGAAGCTTCGTCCAGATACGGCCAAAGCTTTGCACGCTCCTGAGCAGACATTTCACTCCAGAGCTGCAAACACGGCGTACTGGCTGGTTCACAGCCGTCCGAACCAGCAGTCTTGCTGCCCAAATTGGCCGGATCCGGCCAAGCCGAAGCCGCTCCGCTTGCAGCGAGACAACAAGCCAGCACAAGCGCACTGCAGGAATGATGATGAAGCATAAAATCAACGCCTCTCTACGAGGATTGCGGAGCTTCGCGAAGCAGATGTCTCTTTGGGAGGCCTGCTGACGAAGATCACGTATTCAGGGTCTTCTCTTTGATTGGAATATATCAGTGCGCTCTAGTGAGAAGCTGAAGCGAAGCGTTCGAAAGCGTGACAGAACATTGCCTTGAGATCACTGTTGGATCGACTGATTCAATCACGTCAAAGCGACATATATTGTCTCAACATGAACCATTCACCCCGCCGTTTCTACCCTTCTTCATAGTTATCAAGTCCGACTATTCTTCTTGAAGACTAGCTTGTTCCATACCTGCCAACACCAAAAACAGCGCAAAAGTTTGCAATTCGAAAGCACAGGCGCCTATTTGTAACTCTCGATTGCCAGAGGGTGGCGCAAAGCCGTTTCTGATGAAACAATTCATGCATCTGCAAATCATCCGCCACTTCTTGATAGATTTATTAAAGAAGCCGGTCCAAGGAGCCCAAAGTGGTTGAACGCACTCCCAAAATTCTCATTGTCGATGACGACCCCCGTCTGCGAGACCTGTTGCGCCGCTATCTCGGCGAAAATGGCTTCAACGTCCTCGTCAGCGAAAACGGCGAAGCTATGAAGCGCCTTTGGGTGCGCGAACACTTCGACGTGCTGATTCTGGACCTGATGATGCCGGGTGAAGACGGTCTGGCCATCCTCAAGCGTCTGCGCGCTGAAAAGGATATGACGCCGGTCATCATGCTGACGGCCCGAGGAGAAGACGTCGACCGTATTCTCGGTCTCGAGCTCGGCGCTGACGATTATCTCGGCAAACCTTTTAATCCTCGCGAACTGCTTGCCCGCATCCACGCCGTATTGCGCCGCCGTCCGCGTCAGGACGCTCCAGGCGCCCCTTCAATGGAAAATGAAGTGGTGAAGTTCGGCGACTTTGAACTGGATCTGGGCACCCGCGTTCTCAAAAAGAACGGCGAAATTGTGCCGCTCACAACCGGTGAATTCGCTGTGCTCAAGGCCTTTGCCCGCCATCCCCGTCAGCCGCTCTCACGCGACAAGCTCATGGAAATGGCTCGCGGCCGTGAATATGAAGCCTTTGACCGTTCCCTTGACGTTCAGGTTTCGCGTCTGCGTAAGCTCCTTGAGCCCGATCCCTCGAAGCCCCGCTATCTGCAGACAGTCTGGGGACTGGGATACGTCTTTATCCCGGACGGTCACGCTTAATTACGCAAGCGAGCGTTCGACAGACCGTCTCTCAAACAGGCCCGCACGGGCCTGTTTTCGCTTAGAGCTCTCTAGTGAAGGCAATCTCATCGCCCGCGGCATCTGCCAAATGGCTAAACTTTTTCCTTCGCCTTCTTTTTTCACCTTCTGACGCGAGGAGTCCGCTTTGGCCTGGATCTCTCAACTCAAAACACGGCGGCCGAGTCTCTTCTGGCGCACGTTTCTCCTGCTCTGCGGCCTGCTCTTCTTTTCTGTCATCGGCTGGCTGCAAAGCTTTCGCGTACTTTCTGAACTGCCCTATTCACAAGGGGTTGCGCAACACATCGTTTCGACTGTCAACCTCACGAAGTACGCCCTCGTCACGGCCGATCCGCTCTACCGCGTCGATCTTTTGAAAACGCTGGCCGTGCGCGAAGGGGTGCTCATTTCCCCTCGCGACCCCACCGATACGATCACCAAGATGCCCTCAGAAAGCTTCAATGGTCTGATTGATCAAATGGTGAAAAGTTCGCTGGGACCCGAGACAATTCTGGCGACCTCCGTGAACGGCAATCCCGGTCTCTGGGTAACCTTCGACATTGACGGCGACCAGTATTGGCTTCAAACCAAGGACGACGTGCTGGATCCCCCGTATGGCACTGCCTGGCTATGGTGGGCTGTGGCCGCTGGGCTGGCTTCGCTCTTTGGCGCCACACTGCTTGCTCGTCATGTGGTGCAGCCCCTTGCCAAATTGTCCGACTTTGCCAATCAAGTGAGTAAAGGCATTAAACCGGAACCGCTCCCAGAAGACGCTTCCACCTCTGAGATTCAGGCAGTCAATGTGAGTTTCAACCGTATGGTGGAAGATCTCGCGCACATGGAGGCCGACCGCGAACTGCTTTTGGCCGGCGTCTCCCACGACTTGCGTACGCCGATCACACGCCTGCGTCTGGAAATTGAATTGGCTTCCCATCTGCCTGAGGACTCCCGTGAGGCCATGGTTAGTGACCTTGAGCAAATGGAAAACATTGTCAACCAATTCCTCGCTTATGCCCGCCGCTCCCACGAAGAACAGGTGATGGTGAACTTCAGCGAAGCGGTTCAAACGGCCATCCACAATGCCCGTATTGATTCTGACCCGACCATGGAAGTGACCACGCAGCTCGCACCTGACGTTTTCGTGATGGCACACCCGCTGGAGCTCTCGCGTGCTGTCCAGAACTTAATCGTCAACGCGCAGCGATATGGGCGCAGTGACGACGGGAAGCTTCGTCTCACTATGACGGTGAAAAAGAGCGCCGACAACCAAACCGCAGAACTCGACGTCGCCGACCAGGGTACGGGTTTGCCGGAAAGTCAGCGTGCGCGTGTGATGCGCCCCTTTGAGCGCGGCGAATCTGCCCGCAGCGGCGTAACAGGATCGGGTCTTGGTCTGGCCATCGTCGACCGCATCGTCCGTCGTTCCGGCGGCACAGTTGTGCTGGGCGACGCACTGCCGCACGGGCTCCTTGTTAAAGTACAGTTCCCGTTAATCCAGCGCTCAACCTTGAAGAAAGCCTTGAAGGAACAAGACAAAGCTGCGCTCAAACTGGAAAAGGAAGAAGAAAAGAGCCAAGAAGCCCTTCCGCAATCGTCCGAGCAAACCAACGGCCAAACGCCGCAAGAAACGGCGCAGTCTGCCGGCAGCTTGAGTTCCAGCGAGTCCATTACCGCTCAACATGAGCCGTCAAGCTCCGACAAAAATCAACAGTCCTGAGCTCTGTTCTTTGTCCAGAGACATCGAGAGGCGCTTCCTTAAAAGAAGCGCCTCTCGTTTTCTGATTTCTTTCGGTCAGAACGTTAGCCTGCAGCACTCCGCTTTTGCTGCTGCACTGCTCTCATCCCATTCACTTGGGCAACCAATCAAATACCGCCGGCGAGCAGTGCCAACACGCCGCAATGTGAAGCTGCGCGGGGAGCGGAAGCGCGGAAGCCGCGCGTTGGCCGCTGCAGACGTGAACGCACGGGCGAAGCCGATGCGGTCTGCACGGACTCCGCAGTCGTGTGCTCTGCTGCTGCGCAGGCCTTACGAACCGTAACGGAACCGTCATCATTGATAGTGAATTCAACGCTCGAGCCGCCTTCCTGCAGACCCAAAAAATCGCGAACAGCCTTGGGAATTGTGACCTGACCCTTGATCGTCAAACGGTTGGACATCATTTCTTCTCCTCTTTAGCCGATGTCTGATCTTTTGCGACCAGAACTCGGCAATCCGGAACAATTCCGCCTGAGGAAAAGCCAACACCGCACTTCTGAACAATACTCTCTGAATTTTGAAGCGCAGGCAGGCCGCATTCCCTGATGTCTCAGGGCGGCTCCCCGCGGGAGCACCACTCTGGCGGAAGTCTCTTCGTCCCTTAGATTGATGATGATGGGGACACTGAGACTGAAGATCTCGCTCTCTTTACCGACTGCTGAAACCTCTCTCAGAGGCTCTCGGCCGCATGGGACTGCAGGGAGGTGGGCTCCGATGCAGCTCCGAACCACCTTGCCCGAGAAGGCAGGTTGGCGGGTAAACCCTTACTGGATTACCTCTCTTCATGCTGTGAGGACAAAGCTTATGCCTCTGAAACCGATTATGCAAGTCTCAAAACGACTTTTGAGCTGGAAACCTCCCAAAATACGCTACGAATATTTCCTTATTCTCGATAGTCCTCATTTTCTATCTTTTTCATAAACATCAATTAATTGATCATCTAACAGATCTCATTTCAGTAGCCTAAGTGAAATAAAGCACGGCTCTTCGCTTGTCAGTTGACAAACTCCTGATAGGATTGTAAAGAAGATTTCCTCCACTTTGACAATAATCAAGGAGCGACACCCATGCCACTCCAATCATCATCCGTCTCGATCGACGCCATGTCGAACCAGACGAAGATCTGGGCCTTTATTCTCGGCCCCATTCTTGCCGTTATTGTTTACTACCTGATGCCCGATCAGTTTGTGAACGCCTCCGGCCAGACCGTCCCTTTCACGCACGCCGGCAAAGCCTGCGCCGCCGTCACAACGCTAATGGCTGTGTGGTGGTTCACTGAAGCAATCCCCATCGCTGTGACAGCGATGATCCCCATCGTCCTTTATCCGCTCCTTGAAGTAGCCACTCCCGTCAATACAATGCGGCACTATGCCTCCGGGACTATCTTCCTCTTTTTAGGTGGCTTTCTGATTGCTGCGGCCATTCATCGCTGGCATCTGGATCGACGCATCGCACTGGCAACCATCTCGATCTTCGGCACTAAGCCCAAGCAGATCATCTTCGGGCTGATGATCTCGACAGCATTCCTTTCCGCATGGGTTTCCAATTCGGCTACCGCAGCGATGATGGTGCCAATCGCCATCGCGGTAATGGGTGTCATTCGTTCAACACAAGAAAGTCCGGAAATCACGCCGGACGAAAAAAACTTTGGTGTAGTCGTCCTCCTCTCTATTGCCTACGCGGCCTCCATCGGCGGTATGGCCACGCTGGTCGGATCGCCCCCCAACGGTATCTTCGCGCGCTTTGTTGCCGACCGCTACCATACGGAAGTGTCATTCCTTGACTGGATGCAGGTTGCCCTTCCAGTGACACTCCTGCTTCTCCCCGCAACCTTCCTGCTTCTCAACGTGCTTTTTCCGGTCAAGATGGATGGGATTCCCGGCGGCCGCGAGTGGATTCGCAATGAACTGAGAAAGCTCGGGCCCATGAGCCGAGGGGAAAAAATCGTCCTTTGCGTCTTTGCTGGAACCGCACTGCTATGGATCTTTGGACCATTTCTGCGCGGCCTGGAAATTGGCGGTGCAACACCGCTCAAACCCCTGACTGAAGAAGTCATCGCCATGCTCGCAGGCGTTTTGCTCTTCATCATTCCCGTTGATCCAAAGCGCGGCATTCATGCGCTCGACTGGAACAGCGCCAAGGATGTCGTGGCCTGGGACGTGCTGCTTTTATTCGGCGGCGGTCTGTCTATGGCCGCAGCCATTCAGTCAACCGGCGTCGCTGCCCTCATCGGTGCTCAAGCTCAGGTCTTTGAAGGGATCGGCGAACTGCCCATGATGTTTGGCGTCTCCACAATCGTCACCTTCGTCTCTGAGGTCACCTCCAATACGGCGTTGGCAGCAACCATGATGCCGGTGATCGACGCGGCAGCGGGAAGCCTGCACTTCAACCCTGAGCCGATTCTCTTTGCCACGGTCTTTGCAGCGTCCTGTGCCTTTATGATGCCTGTGGGCACACCCCCGAACGCCATTGTCTTCGGTACCGGACGCATCCGCATCGGCGACATGGTGAAGGCTGGCATTTGGCTCAATTTCATCGCCGTTATCATTGGTGTTCTGGTGAGCTATTTCTTCGGCCGCGGCATTGTTCCGATGACCTAACCGATCCATTTTCAATCACCATGCTAAAAGCCGGTTGACACCTGAACTACGGGTTACCTGCTCTACATTTCGAATCGCCGCGGTGGTTCAGAAAGCTGGAGCAATTCAAAACAGCGCCGACGCGAGGCAGGAATACTGTTCCTGATCCAAGCGTTGGCGTTGTTTCGTTTATGAGCCCGCACAAGCGTCAGTTCGGCCAACAGCCGGTCCATGGAATTCCCAGGGATGACCAGCTTTGCCTTGCGGTCTTCCATCTGTTTTGCACTGTTGAGCATCATCATCCGCAAGGCGGTTCCGATCGTGCTCACCAGAAGCTTCCCTTGTACCGAAACGGCGCCGACACGCAGACGATCACAATCGAGCCAATTTTTCAGTTGATTGAAATCCTGCTCAACCATCCCGCGCTGCCGATAAACGGAAAGCGCTTCAAACGCATCGGAAATGCTGTTGCTTCTAAGAGCAAAATCCCCCGCCGTTTCGACCGCCTCATCGATTTTGCTTGATTTTCGAACCCATTTACTATTCCCGTTTGAATCTTTAATTGAATCAACAAATCGCCTGTAATTGTTCCAAAGATCCTGTGGAATAGACTTGTTTTCGTTTTTCAAACGAATAATTTCATCCGCTTTCTCGCTGAGGAATACGGCCGTCTCGTCTTCGCGGTTAACAAGACGGAACAGGTGAACGTACGTGTCCAGCTTGAGGCGCCCGTAGTCCGTGTTCTGAGACCACGGCTCTTTCAGAGTGAATGCGTAAGCCTTCTCTTTGCTGCTGAAAAAAGCATTCTTTCGCAAAGATTCTTTATGTCTCTCGAAATTTTGCTTCAATGAATCTTCGACAAATCTGACGCCTTGAAGATATTTAAGATCCAGATTGATCATTTTCTGGATATTCTCCAAACTCGAATATCCTCGATCGGTAACGAGAATATTTTTATCGAGATCAAAGCCGGCATTCGTCATAGCATGAAGAATATCGGAGAGTGCAGTGACGTCATTGACAGCGCCTTCATACATGTGCGCAAAGACAATATCGCCCGAACACTGGTCGCAAATCACCGTGTAATTGATTTGCTTCAAGTCGGGATCACGCTTCGCATGACCGAACTGTGCCTCAGCGATGGTGTCTGAATAGGTTGAGATCGACGTATTGTCCAGAGCGTATTCGATAGGGCGGCCTCGAAGCGCCGGATTCCGCTTGTAGATCTCCTCCCAAACAGCGTCCTGCCGGTTGTGACGAAGGCGAAAATACTTAACGACTTTTTCACCGTCAACAGCAGCCAGAATTTCTGAAATTCTCTGTCCGGTCAGCCGTTTGCATTTAGGCAGCCAAACTTTCTGACGCCACAAATCGTATGTCATCATGGATCCGCCGCCGGCGAGCTTGAAGATTGCCAAATAGAGCAGCTCTTCTCCCATTTCCTTCCCGAAAACCTCGTGAAGGTGTGCACGGATGCCGTTCTTTTCCGCCAACGTAACAGCCGCCCACGTCAGGCCGACATCCAGGGTCTCCTGCTGTTGGCAGGCCTCTTCGTCCTCAGGAGCAGGGCCGGGAGTTTCCGGGAAGTCCTGACGGTATTGAGCTTCGGGCACGGGCTTTTTGTCAATTCCCCAGAACCAATCATCGCCGGCGTATTCGGGAAAGTCCGCTGAAAATTTCGGCGAAATCTTGATACGGCCGTCTTCAAACAAGCGGCCGACATGGCGCTGCAGACAGCGCTTGGATTTCTTGAGAACCGGATCCCACTTCATTCGGTAGGCCTTTACATATCGATAACCGTCCTTTGTAAGGACCGTCGTAAAGTTCCAGGGGAAGCCGCTTTTTGGAGAATTTTCCATCTTTATGCTCTGCACATTATGGTTATAGAGCATGTTAACACAAAAACGAAAGCCCGTGGCCTATTTTTTCAAATAAGATCACGGGCTTGATAAAGATATTAACGGAACTGCCCTTGTTTTAGTGAGCAGGCATCCCGTAGTTCAGGAAGTATGGCAGCAAATGCTGCAGACATTCGTTTGTAGCGGCAGCTGATGAACTGCTCAATAATCAGCTACAATCGTCATCTTTCTAAGACATGGGGGCCTGTAGCCAAGTTGGTTAAGGCACCGGACTCATAATCCGGCTATCCTGGGTTCAAGCCCCAGCGGGCCTACCATTCAATTCATTCGCGGACGACGACTGCAGCAACGATCGTCCGTCGACGCTTCTTGTTCCGAGCGCGGGAGACCTTCAGCGTCCCGCTCCGGACGCTTCGACGTGTTGTGTTGAAGCCTGTTCCGAGTGTGGCCGCTATTTTGCGGCTTCGCCGTCCCCGCGTTCTCTCTGCCCAAGATATTCGGATGTCTTCTTTCGATCAGTTCGGTCTCGATCCCCGCATTCTTTCTGCCATTGAGCGTATGGGCTACACCCAGCCAACGCCGATTCAGGAAAAAGCTATTCCTGTGGTGCTCATGGGAGGCGATGTGATGGGCGCGGCACAGACCGGGACTGGGAAGACAGCAGGCTATGGACTGCCGCTCATTGCGCGCATTCTGCCCAAGGCGAATACTTCGATGTCGCCGGCTCGCCATCCGGTTCGGGCACTCATTCTGGCTCCCACGCGCGAACTTGCGGATCAGGTTTCCGACAATCTCGTTAAATACTGTGCCGATACGCCGTTGCGCGCCGGCGTGGTTTATGGGGGCGTCGATATTCGGCCGCAGGCCGATATGCTCCGGCGCGGCGTGGAGATCCTCACGGCAACGCCGGGTCGGCTGCTCGACCATGTGCAGCAGCGCTCGGTCAATTTGTCTCAGGTCGAAATTGTGGTGCTTGACGAAGCCGACCGCATGCTTGACATGGGGTTCCTGCCCGATATTTCCCGCATTCTGCAGCTTTTGCCCCAGCATCGACAGAGTCTTCTCTTTTCTGCGACTTTTTCGCCTGAGATTAAAAAGCTCGCCAAGAGCTTCCTCAAGGACAACCCGACAGTAATCGAAGTTGCCCGCGAAAATTCCACTGCTGAGACGGTGACGCAGGAGCTTTTTGCCGTCAATGACCGCGAAAAGACAGATGTGCTCATCGATATGCTTAAGACGCGCGGTCCGGAAGGGACGCCGCTCACGCAGGTGCTCGTTTTCGTCAATGCCAAGATTACCTGTCGTCGTCTTGCACGCACGCTTGAGCGCGTCGGCATCAATGCTGACGCCATTCACGGTGACAAAACGCAGGAAGAACGTCAGGTGGCGCTCGAGGGCTTCAAGAACGGTGCAATCCATGTGCTCGTCGCAACCGATGTTGCCGCCCGAGGTCTTGACATTAAGGAACTTCCTTTCGTTATCAATTACGACGTTCCTTACAGCGCAGAAGATTACGTTCACCGCATCGGCCGCACTGGCCGTGCCGGCGCAAAAGGTGTGGCAACAATGCTTGCTACGCCTGAAGACAAACGTCTCGTTGAAGCGATTGAGGCTTTGACAAAACAGACCTTTAAGCCGATTTCGATTTCGCCGATGCCGCGTACGCGCCGAGGCTCAGGTGCACCCTATCGCCGTGACGACCGCTCGTCCTATGCTGAACGTGTCGATACGCCTGAGGATGAACGTCTTGCGCGTGAACGCGCTCGTGCGTACATGCCGCCTGCGCAGCGTCATCGTGACCCCATTTTCGATATGCCGTATCTGGAAAATCCGCGGGCGACCTCGTCGGCGCAGAAGGCCGATGCGCCGGTCTTTCTTGAGCGGCAAGAAAAGCGTCGTCCGGTTGCGGCGCTGCTGGGCGGCCGCGGTCGTTAAGGTTCATCTATCTTCAGAGGAAACACAAAGCGGTACGGCGATGTTCGGCCGCTTTTTTGTTTGCGAATATTGAATGAAAAAAAGCCGGTGACAGCTGTGTCAACCTGAACTACGGGATGCCTGCTCACTAAAACAAGGGCAGTTCCGTTAATATCTTTATCAAGCCCGTGATCTTATTTGAAAAAATAGGCCACGGGCTTTCGTTTTTGTGTTAACATGCTCTATAACCATAATGTGCAGAGCATAAAGATGGAAAATTCTCCAAAAAGCGGCTTCCCCTGGAACTTTACGACGGTCCTTACAAAGGACGGTTATCGATATGTAAAGGCCTACCGAATGAAGTGGGATCCGGTTCTCAAGAAATCCAAGCGCTGTCTGCAGCGCCATGTCGGCCGCTTGTTTGAAGACGGCCGTATCAAGATTTCGCCGAAATTTTCAGCGGACTTTCCCGAATACGCCGGCGATGATTGGTTCTGGGGAATTGACAAAAAGCCCGTGCCCGAAGCTCAATACCGTCAGGACTTCCCGGAAACTCCCGGCCCTACTCCTGAGGACGAAGAGGCCTGCCAACAGCAGGAGACCCTGGATGTCGGCCTGACGTGGGCGGCTGTTACGTTGGCGGAAAAGAACGGCATCCGTGCACACCTTCACGAGGTTTTCGGGAAGGAAATGGGAGAAGAGCTGCTCTATTTGGCAATCTTCAAGCTCGCCGGCGGCGGATCCATGATGACATACGATTTGTGGCGTCAGAAAGTTTGGCTGCCTAAATGCAAACGGCTGACCGGACAGAGAATTTCAGAAATTCTGGCTGCTGTTGACGGTGAAAAAGTCGTTAAGTATTTTCGCCTTCGTCACAACCGGCAGGACGCTGTTTGGGAGGAGATCTACAAGCGGAATCCGGCGCTTCGAGGCCGCCCTATCGAATACGCTCTGGACAATACGTCGATCTCAACCTATTCAGACACCATCGCTGAGGCACAGTTCGGTCATGCGAAGCGTGATCCCGACTTGAAGCAAATCAATTACACGGTGATTTGCGACCAGTGTTCGGGCGATATTGTCTTTGCGCACATGTATGAAGGCGCTGTCAATGACGTCACTGCACTCTCCGATATTCTTCATGCTATGACGAATGCCGGCTTTGATCTCGATAAAAATATTCTCGTTACCGATCGAGGATATTCGAGTTTGGAGAATATCCAGAAAATGATCAATCTGGATCTTAAATATCTTCAAGGCGTCAGATTTGTCGAAGATTCATTGAAGCAAAATTTCGAGAGACATAAAGAATCTTTGCGAAAGAATGCTTTTTTCAGCAGCAAAGAGAAGGCTTACGCATTCACTCTGAAAGAGCCGTGGTCTCAGAACACGGACTACGGGCGCCTCAAGCTGGACACGTACGTTCACCTGTTCCGTCTTGTTAACCGCGAAGACGAGACGGCCGTATTCCTCAGCGAGAAAGCGGATGAAATTATTCGTTTGAAAAACGAAAACAAGTCTATTCCACAGGATCTTTGGAACAATTACAGGCGATTTGTTGATTCAATTAAAGATTCAAACGGGAATAGTAAATGGGTTCGAAAATCAAGCAAAATCGATGAGGCGGTCGAAACGGCGGGGTATTTTGCTCTTAGAAGCAACAGCATTTCCGATGCGTTTGAAGCGCTTTCCGTTTATCGGCAGCGCGGGATGGTTGAGCAGGATTTCAATCAACTGAAAAATTGGCTCGATTGTGATCGTCTGCGTGTCGGCGCCGTTTCGGTACAAGGGAAGCTTCTGGTGAGCACGATCGGAACCGCCTTGCGGATGATGATGCTCAACAGTGCAAAACAGATGGAAGACCGCAAGGCAAAGCTGGTCATCCCTGGGAATTCCATGGACCGGCTGTTGGCCGAACTGACGCTTGTGCGGGCTCATAAACGAAACAACGCCAACGCTTGGATCAGGAACAGTATTCCTGCCTCGCGTCGGCGCTGTTTTGAATTGCTCCAGCTTTCTGAACCACCGCGGCGATTCGAAATGTAGAGCAGGTAACCCGTAGTTCAGGTCTTGAGGCTAAATGCCTCATCAAATTTTTGTGATCTTTGGACCTCCTCAAGTGAGGAGGTTCGGTTCACGCAAGATTTGATGGATTAGAACGTGTGAACGAGGCCGCAATAGACCTGGGTGACCTGGTCCTTATAGTCAGAGGTTTCACCCGCAAGAGCATCGCCCTTGGTCTGACCGTAACCGGCACCAACATAAACCCCAGTACGGGTAGAGAGCGGGTAGTTGTAGCGAGCGGACACACCGTAGTAGGTGTAATCACGATCAACATTTTCAGCAACTGCCTCCTCATCAGAGAAGTCTGCGTAATACAGACCGGCCGTCAAGGTACCGGCACCAATCGGGGCAGCCGCACCAACATGCAGGCCATAGCCCTTCAAGCCACGGTCACCTTCGGTATCAACGGTAGCTGTAGCAGTCTGATTCTTAAAGTACTGAGCTTCAGCGAAGAGCTGCACAACTTCAAAGTCGTAGTTGCCGCCGATGAAGACCAGATGACCATCTTTGTCGAGTTGACGACCGACACCCGGGCCAACATTCGTACCATCGAAAGTAGCTTCATTAGCACCATACTTCGTCAGTTCATAGCCCACAGCGAACGAAGCAGGACCATATTCGCCCGACAGACCGATAGACGCATAGCGCTTAGCATGCGATGTACCCTCATCACCACTGAAATGGTTTTCATACTCGCCGTCGGCATTTGCTGTTGTGCTGTACTTGGCGTCGTCCTTGCTGTCCGTCTTAAACGAATACTGGACAGTGGCCTGCAGGCCAGCAAAACGCGGCGTCTGGTAAACAACCATGTTGTCGTAGCGATCAGAAGCCGCAAAGCCCCAGACATCACCGTCGCCGCCGTCAAAGGATTCAACATAGCCCAGCATGTCATACGTGCCGCAGGACGACGAAATACCGCCGAAACGGCCGAAGGCAACAGAACCGAACGGGCCGGAGAGCGTCAGACCGGCTTCACGGCCGAAGAGGCGGCTGCCCTGACCCATCGTGCCGTCGTCACCATTGAAGCCGCTTTCGAGCTTGAAACTGACCTTATAGCCGTTGCCAAGGTCTTCAGAGCCCTTCAGGCCCCAGCGGTTGCCCGTATCCCAACCGGTCTGCATGTCAAACGTGTCGCTCTTCTCAGAGGAACCGTCAAACTTGGTGGTCTTCTTGTGGAAGTATTCAAAACCGGTATCGAGAGCGCCGTAAAGCGTCACGTCAGCGGCCATGGCAGAGCCGGCAAAAACGCCGAGAACGGCGAGAGCGGTGAGAGACTTTTTCATGATGTTGCCTTCACATAGCTATACGGCTTGATCAAGCCGCATAAAGAATGGATTAGTGGGAGACCGTATGCTGCCGGTCTCCCGAACGACTCATAAACGAAGACTCTTGCAGAAACCGTTTACCCGTCGCTCCACGTATGATAGGCAAGCGAATAAGAATCGCT
>CDYG01036064.1_pt1 | contig 13548 bp, 11 predicted proteins | sample 554931 | NCBI WGS metagenome assembly CDYG01 (sample SAMEA3182055, study PRJEB8094) | gut metagenome | biome: human; feature: gut; material: Stool; isolation source: human stools | place: Canada | collected 2012-11-13
ATGCCATACTGATGATAGAAAAAATCAGAAACAAAACAGCTAAAGCAGCATGATATGATTTTACTCACAGAATCAGAAGAGGTCATCAGACTTCTTCCGGAACGTCATGTCCTGTCGGATAGAATTATGTGAGAAAGCACGGAAAAATGGCAATAAGAATGGCATATGAAGTGGTCATGCCCTATCATCTTCATATGCCATCTTATTTTTTAGAGACATTTACTGAATATCCCCAGGGAATGTAGGCTTTAGCCTGATGATTATCTGCCTATATGAGAAATCATTGGTTACTGGAAAAAAATCTCCCTACCTTTATATTCTGAACGGAATATTCCCTTCTTCATCCATCAATAGAATCGTCAGTTCTCCTTCAGGCAGCAGGGGAGCGCAATGTTTCGAACAATGTTTTAACAGGCACGGAAAGAACCGTCTCCGGTCTTCTTCGGACAGTGAAGACCATAATTCGCGAGCCAATGTAATCCTTTCTATCATGCTTCCGGCGGAAAAAGAACATCCGGCTTCCAGAGCCACCTGTTTCAGGAACTCTTTATTCATCACCACCTTCTTGCTGTGTGTGTCCAGGTTTCCTTCAGCCAGCTTCACCGCTTTCCCTATCATGATTCCCATGGTAACGGATGAGATTTTTAAATCGGCAGCTATTTTAAGGGTTTCACCGATAAAATTGCCGTAATGCACAAAAGCTTGGGCAGGCAATTCAGGATATTCCTTCTTCACAAAACGTTCGCTTTTGGCTCCCGAATTGATGACGAGCCTGGGTGAACCGACAGCCACACAAACCTCAACTTCCCTGCGAATGGCTTCGACAAAAGCTTCGGAGGAGAAAGGGCGGACAATTCCCGATGTTCCGATAATGGAAATGCCATCCACAATTCCCAGTTTGGGATTGAAAGTGCGTTGTGCCAGCTCTTTTCCTCCGGGTGCGGAGATGGTGATATCCAGTCCTTTGTCATAAAGGGCCGATAATTCCTTCGTCATCATCTGCCGGGGAGTAAGATTGATGGCAGGTTCTCCAATCTCTAATCCCAGCCCCGGAAGTGTCACCCGGCCAACTCCTTCACCTTGCAGAAAACGAATGCCCGGATGGTGGCTGAAACTCACTGTTGCCACAATGGATGCGCCATGGGTGACATCGGGATCATCTCCCGCATCTTTGATGACGGTGCACGTAGCATGGTTCTTTTCTATTCCGGTGTGAGCTACCGGTAAGGTCATCTCCTCACCATTGGGAAGCTGAAAAGATACCGTTTTCTGTTCTTCTCCTAAAATCAAAGCCATCAGTGCCGCCTTTGAAGCCGCAGTGGCACAAGCGCCTGTGGTATAACCGCTTCTTAAAGGATAAAAATCAGGGATGTTTCGTTCTATCTGTTTCCTCAATCCATGTTCTCCCATAACGGTAATGAAATGTTGGGGAAGGGGAGGACGTTTTATGGCAAAGACCAGAATCTTTGCAGCTTGCGCAGCTTTCACTTTCTCGGGAAATCCCCCGGATTCTCCGCTCTCTTTGGTGAGAATGGCTTGCGGATGCAGTTTATCTATTAAAAGCGATTCGGACTCTCCGGCATGATAGAATACCAAATGTTCTTTAGAGAAACCTTGTTTTTGGGCTAAAGTGATGGAGGCATCCCGTTCCAGTACGCGGAACCAACAAGTGTGTTTTTCCCAATAAGGACGCAGTTTCCCGATGGTCTGTACTCCGGTCAGTGCCAGCAGATGATTGATTCCTGCTTTCTCCAGTCGGCAGATGGCATCCGTGTAGTCTTCACACCAAATGATGGCCTGCGTGCGGGGAGGGTATTTTCTTTCAAAACGTATGACGGGGAGGTTGAGTGCCCGGCTTGTCTCGGCCACTGTCTGGTGGAGCTGTGAGGCAAACGGATGGGCGGCATCCACTAACAGGCGGATGTCATTTTTACGGCAGAAGCTTTTCATTTCCTCTGTGTTCATTCCTCCGGTGACACGGATGCCGTGCTTGCATATTATCTCCTGCCACTCTTCCTTGGTAGAGTAGAAGTAAGACTTTCCGGCTTCATCGGCAACTCTGACAGCGGTGCGTCCTTCGGTGGTTCCTCCTAAAATCAGTATCATAAATGATGATGAATGATTATTTTCTGAACAAGTGCTTGAATTCGTGCGCATAAAGCCGTGACAAACCTTTCCGGTTGTCTATCGCTTCGCCTACCACCAGTAAGGTAGTCAGCGTCAGGTTATTGTCACGTACTATCTTTGCCAAATCCTTCAATTGTCCCCGGTAAATCTTCTCCTCCTTCCAAGTCAGCTTATAACAAGCTGCCACCGGAGTTTCGGGAGGATATGCCTTCATCAACTCTTCCTGTACCTGTTCCACAATGCCCGCACTTAAATAAATGCACATGGTACTTTGTGATTGCGCCAGTTTATGCAATTGTTCTTTTTCGGGCATCGGGGTGCGGCCCTCTCCCCGGGTGAGGATAATGCTTTGCACTTTTTCGGGAATGGTGAATTGTGACCTCAATGCCGCTGCAGCCGCTTGGAACGAGGAAATGCCCGGCGTGATATGATAACTCATCTTATATGCATCGAAGAAAGCCATTTGTTCCTGAATGGCTCCATAAATGCAAGGATCACCGGTGTGCAGACGCACCACAAACAATCCTTTATCATAAAACGCTTTCATCAATGCAAACTGTTCTTCCAAATCCATACCGGCGGAACTGCGTACTGTTGCTCCTCCCTTGGCATAATAAGTCAGCTCGCGGGGCACAAGACTTCCGGCATACAGAATGAGGTCTGCCTTTTCCAACATCCGTTTTCCGCGTACGGAAATCAGTTCGGGATCACCGGGACCTGCACCTACTATTTCTATATGTCCGCCACGTAAGGCAATGGCACTGAGGGCGATGGCGAAAGTGAAATGATTCCCTTTTGTCAGTACTCCCTTTTGCTTTTCCAACACGAGTGTTCCTTCACCACTGCTTTTCAAGGCCGTGCTTTCGGCCACTCCATAAATGCCGGTCACTTCAAAGGCCTTTTCAGACGGATTAGGAACCTCGATTCCTTTCAGCTCATCCGAAGTGTAGATATGTGTCTCACTTTCCGGCCATTGTTGCCGAAGAGTTTCCAACAACGGTTCGTCTTTCTTTAACTCAATGGTATTGACCGAGGCAAGAGAAAGCGGACAGAGGCGGTGCTCACGCATCACTTTCTCTATATATCCGGCTATTCCTGCCGGATTGCATTGCTTCCGGCAACCCACTCCCAAATGAAATACGGCAGGGCGGAAACAGAGCATCGGAATCTCCGCACTATATATATAAGGTGTAACGGCTATCATCAATCCGAATTCCGATTGGGGAATATCTTCGAAATGATAGAATACTTTTGCGTGTTCCGGAAGCGTACGTTCCAGATAATCCGTACCTTTATCTTTTATATCGAGCAGCAATGCGGTCGGTTTCCGGTTGACAAAAAGCGTGATCATTCTGTTCATCTCCGTATGAGCGACGGCTGTTTTCCAACCATATTCTGTAGCCAGTATGTCCAAAGCCCACAATCCGGCGTTGTCACTTTGGGTGGTAATCACCGCTTCGCCCCCTGTGATGCCGGCAATATGACGGGTCAGTTCATTGGCTCCTCCCACATGTCCGGAGAGTACCGAAATGACGAAACGCCCCGTGCTGTCCACGCAGACCACTGCCGGGTCTTTATACTTGTTTGTTAGGCAACCTGCCATGCTGCGTACGCAGATTCCCAAGGCACCGATAAAGATGATACTCTCGAAATCATTGAAATGCTCTTCCATAAACCGGTGGTAGGATGCGATGGAAATGCAACCTTCCCATTCATTCTTGGTGTAGATAAGGGCATCTTTCAGTTCCCCTTGCAGTGTTTTTGCCAACGGCAGGCTGGCTTCTGATATCAGTATGATTGCTTTCATTGTTATCTGTTTTATATCATTTATTCCGCTTTCATTATCTCTATCGGATTAAAGGAATCCACAGCAACACGGATACACTGTGTCACTTTTCTGTTGATTTGCGTTATCCCTTTCATGAACAGCGCCTTGCTCTCTTCCGAAACAGAATTGAATACAATGACTCCGTCAGGCAGCAGCACTTCATTGATTTTTTGTAGAATCTCTGCCATCTTTCCTCCGTGTCCTCCTATAAATACGGCATCGGGAGCAGGAAGTCCGCTGATATCCGTTTCCAGAAAATCACCGATAAGGGCCGTAATGCCCGGCGTACCGAACTTACGACTGTTGCTTTCCATCAATTCTTTACCTTCCGGGCGTTGTTCGAATGCTGTCACTTTCAGTTCCGGAAATTGGAGCTTGGCCTCTATCGATACAGAGCCGGTGCAAAAGCCGATGTCCCAAAATGACTTCTTTTCCCTCAACGCCAGCATACTGAGAGTGAGCAGGCGGATGGGCATTTTGGTAATCATTCTATTGCGTCCGTCCAGCAGATGAAACTCACTCTCGGGAAGTCCGAACGGATGGGGATGCATGTTGCTTCTCTCCAATATCAGACAATTGGGAAAACGGAAAACGGATTGGGAGGCTTCCTCCAAAGAGAGTGTGCGCACAGACTCTTCCTCACGGTTCCCTAATGCCTCGCCTACAGTCATGCGATAGTTGCCATATCCGTACTCCAACATGCGGGCAGCTATTGCGGCAGGCGTTTTCTCCCGGTCGGTCAATACGCCCATCAGTTTCTCTCCTCTGATTAAAGCGGAGTCGAAAACATCCCAAGGACGTCCGGTCAGTGACAGGGTGCGCATATCCTGATAGGGGAGTAGCATGCGGTGTGCCAGCATCTGCAGGGAGTTGAAGGTAGGGAATAAGACAATTTTTGCCGATGGGAGTTTTCTTAGGACTGTATTGGCGAAGCCGAAGAACAATGGGTCTCCTGAAGCAAAAACAATCACTTCGGAATGTCCCTCGTAGTGGGAGAACACTGTATCCAGAGGAACAGTGATATCTATCCATACGGCATTTTCCGGCAAATAAGCATGTGCCAGTTCATGATGACGTTTCCCGCCCGAGAAGATCTTTCCCTGAGCAATCAGCTCTCGTATCTCGGGGGAAAGGAATTGATTCCTGTCATCACTTATACCTATTATATAGAATGTCTGCATAGGCTTATACATCTCTTCCTGGTTTCAGTTGCTCCGCATCATTGAATGTGAGGATGGCATTCACCAGCGTTGCTGCCAGGTTACTGCCACCTTTGCGTCCTTCTACAATCAGTTTGGGGATATGGCTGAAAGGTTTCACCATGTGTTTGCTTTCGCAAACGTGTACAAAGCCCACCGGAGCTGCGATGATGCCACATGGATGCGCCTTTTCTTTTCGTATTAGGTCACACAGTTCCATCAATGCCGTAGGGGCGTTGCCGAATACATACAAAGCGTCTGGATGTTCCTTTACTGCCATGCGTATACCGGCCTGCGTGCGGGTAATCCCTTTTTCTTTTGCCAATGTTACCGTGCGCTCATCGCCGAGATAGCATTTCACCTCAATGCCCATCCGTTCTAACGCACCTTTGCGGATGCCCGATGCAGCCATCGTCACATCAGTGATAATCGTGCGGATTTTACCTTCATTCAATATTTTATGCAGACACTCTACGGCAAGGGAGTCCACACGCAATAGATTCTCCATCTCGAAATCGGCCGTAGTGTGGATGGCATGCAGTAATGCCCATTTATGGTCTGAGGGGATATTCTTATTTTTCAATTCTTTCTCGATGGTACGGAAACTGTTGATCATAATCTCCTGACCGATTCCTGCCGCACCAGTGGCTGTTTCCCGATAATAACCGCGCGGAGTGATAAATTTTCTTTCCCAACAATAAGATTGGGAGTTACCGATCAATATCACTGTGAACATATCCACCTGTTCGGGATTGAACTCTTGCAAAGTGGTGAGGGTTACTGTTTCTTCCTCACGTCCTGCCTGACGTACAAACCCTACCAGGGTGTCGGGTGTGCGTTCTTCCAGAAAGATTTCTTTCAGTCGATAGAGTTGCCAATACCGTCCTTCGCTTTTAGGATTATAGACCGCCGTGACAAAATCTGCCATTGCTGCCGCCCGGATGCGTTTCTCGATCCGTTCCCACGGAGTCATGAGGTCGGAGAGGGAAATCACGCAGAAATCATGGCCGATGGGTGCTCCCAACAGGGAAGCCGCTTTCTGAAAAGCACTGATACCCGGCAATACCGCTATTTCAACCTCGCTGCCACGTGCGCGTTTCATTTCGTAAACCAGCGAGGCCATGCCATAAATTCCGGCATCTCCCGAACTGATGACGCATACGGTCTTTCTTTGTTCCGCTAGTTCGAAAGCTTGTTCGGCACGTGCCTTCTCGCGTTTCATTCCGGTGTCTATACATTCCGTTCTCGGCTCCAGATAGGGTTCGATGAACTGAAAATAATATTTATAGCCGATTACTACATCGCTATTCTTTACCGCCTGTATTACGGCAGGGGTAATATCTTCGGGAGAGCCGGGACCAATGCCGGCTACGATTAATCGTTTTTTTTTCATCCTTCTATAACTAAATTAGTTCTCCTTGAAGTTAAGTTAAAAAGTTCACTTTCATTCTTTTCAGCCATGATATTTGCCAAGCTGGAGAAGATTATCCTGAAAGGAATCCCTTCATCCTGCTCTCATCTGCTTTCAGGCCTTCACATAGATAGGTTGGAAGTGGTAATTTGTATTTTTTATCTTGTGCTCTCTTAGCAGTCGGGTGATATGTCGTCCTGCCGTGGTGCGTGTCAGTTCACACAGTGACTCCAGTTCCTTGCGGGTAATGCTGTCGTGTGTTTCTAGATATTCCAGCAGTCAGGCTTCTACGGTTTCGTTGTCCATCCGCCCGGAGTGTTTTCTGATACTTGAACGTTCCACTTTCAAGTGTGTCATTTCTTGGTTCAATTCCTTGTCGGGACGAAACTTCACCGTCTTATAACTTACATGGTGGGAACGCGTTTTAGGATTGGTGTCCTCATTGTCACATTGTAATGTAACTTGGAAATATCCCAAGCCTTCCAGATGCACACGTTCTCCGCCTAGCAGCTTTTCTGCTAGTACGCGGCTCAGTTCGACCAGACAAGCTTTTATATCCCCTCTTGTCAAGGTGCACGAGGTGTGAATATTGCGTATAATCTGTTCTGTATCAACGGTGCTATAACTCACTACGCGTGCGTGATATTTCTTTTCTCCTTTTTCATCGTCGGGAGTGGGCGTTTCATAAAACTCAAATTTAACCACCATGTTTCTTATTTAAATAGGTTGTGTTTCCTGTTTTCTATGGAAGGGTTTGACTGCTTACAGCTATGGGGAGCGCAACCCACGGCAGTGAAGAGCGTTCCCCATAATATGGGCAACGCTCCTCATTAGTATGGGGAGTGAAACTCTTCTGTACAAAAGTAGTTCTTTTTTCGGTGAAAAGAGAATATCTGTCCCTAAAAAAACAAGAATAGGGTAATTGCTTCCTTATTTCCTTTTGCCTGGCGGGTTATAGGGGGATTCTAAAAGAAATGACATGATGAAATGGAGCACCATGTAATTGAGCATTTAATACAAAACAGGGCTGATAAAAAATAATTTCATAAATACGTTGTGCAGGTTGATTAATTAGTTAACTTTGTGGCACTGAATACAGGTAATATGATAGAAAGAAACAAATATATCCGCCAAATAATAGTATATGCTGATTATTTTAAAGAGTTCAAAAATACCTTGTCAAGAAAGACATTGGAACGGATTCCTGAAAGATATTTGAAGGCGATTACATCAGTAAAAGGATTATATGAGATTAGGATTAAAGAAGGTGGAAATATTTATCGGATATTTTGTTGTTTAGATGAAGGAAACTTGGTCATACTGTTCAATGGTTTCTAAAAGAAGATGCAAAAAACACCGGCAGAAGAAATAGAACGGGGGCTTCTAGAATCATGAAAGAATAATATAGCAAAGAGAGAAAGGAGAAACAAGGTATGACAGAAGAAGAAATGAAAACAATAGGTTGTACTTCCATCGAGGATTTGATAGCCGAAGATTTTGGCAATCCAGGTACTCCCGAACGCAACGAGTTTGAATGCAACGCGGAAGCGTTCATCCTTACCGAGCGTTTGAAGGAAGAACGCTTGAGAGTCGGGCTTACACAGGAACAACTTGCAGCGAAGATAGGTACAAAAAATCCTATATTTCGCGTATCGAGGACGGAAAGGTAGATGTGCAACTGTCCACGCTGTACAAGATTTTCCAAGGGCTGGGCAAACGCGTCAGATTAACCATCTTGTAATTTGGCATTCTCTGTTTTTTCCCTTGTCTCCGTCCTGCCGTTTTAATCTTTTCTCTCGGGTTGAACAGCAGGGCGGGGATGTTTTTAGATGAAGTTATGTTTTTCTTTTTTTAGAATCCATAGACACGACATGGCTTTCCAGTGGAAGGCATTTCCTTGTCAATTTCAATCTTTAATTTTTTTATATTCAATATTTCTTCTCCTTCAAGCATCAGGCACATAATAAGAAAACAATCGTTTTTCTCACATTCCATATCGAATAACCGGTGTTGTGAAAACATGCCTAACCCATGTGAGTCAATAAGAATAAACTTTGGATGGTTATAAAGTAATGCAGCCAGAGAGTCCCAATTAAGCTTCATGTCAAACATAAAGAAGTCTTTGGTTGCATAGTCGTTGGTTGCCATATTGCCGGTATATAAAACCAATGCTTTACCTTCTATGTCCAAGTTATTAAAGTATTCGTCGGCTGGTAGTCCGTTCCGACAATCTACCACGACGGCATCTGTTACATATTCTTTATAGCGGGGAGCTTCCATATAGCAATCCATGTGGGTGCCGATGTGTCCGAGGCGTTCCGTTTCTTTGGCATCAAGTTCGAACTGTGCCAAATCTTCATCACTTAACTGTAAATGTAGTTCTTTGGTAATCGTTTCTTGTTGGTACATATTTAAAGAATTTTAAAGTTTAACCTAATGAGAGTATCAATAATTGAGCCGTAAGTACGCGTAGGAACATAGCAAGCGGATATACGGTGGCATATCCCACGGCCGGAGCGTCACATGAAGTCAGATCATTGGAATAGGCGAGGGCAGGTGGATTAGTATTTGCTCCTGATAATACACCAATAAGGGTATAATAGTTTAATTTACAGGCATAACGCCCAATGAGCCCCGTTATGATTAATGGTACGGTCGTAATAATAGCTCCATACATAATCCAAATATATCCACCTTCATTTACAATTGTCTCTATAAAATCTTTCCCGGCTCCCAACCCTACACAAGCTAGGAATAAGGAAATCCCGATTTCTCTTATCATCAAGTTAGCACTCATCGTGGTGTATGTAATCATTTTATATTGAGGGCCGAAACGACTGATAAGAATGGATACAATAAGCGGTCCACCTGCTAGACCAAGTTTTACTGGTTGTGGAATACCTGGAAACATAAATGGAATACTTCCCAAGATACATCCTAATGCGATGCCGAAAAAAATGGGGATAAGATTGGGATGATTCAGTCTCTTCATGGAGTTTCCCAAAACCTTTTCGGCATGAGTGACAGCAAGTTCACTACCAACTATAGTTACACGGTCACCCATTTGCAACTGTAAATGTGGGGAGGCTACCAAGTCTACTCCTGAACGGTTGATACGGGTGATGCTCGCACCGAAGTTATTTCGTATCTTAAGTTGTGAGAGCATTTTTCCATTTAACTCAGGCTTTGTTATCAAAATGCGGCGTGAGATAAGTTTCTTGTTTAACTGTTCCCATTCCATTTCTACCTGCTTGCCAAAAAATACTGTAATCGCTTCAATGTCAATAGGGTTCGAGATAACCAGAATCTTGTCATCAATATGTAATATCGTTTCTGAATTTACCAGTTCCACTTCCTGCTGTCCGTCATGATGGCGTATGCGCGAAATGACAAAGTTGCGGTTTACCAAAGGACGTATTTCCTTAATGGTCTTCCCATGTATTGCTTCATTTTTTATCTCTAATGTAACGGGGCGTACGGTCAGTTCCTGTAAATGTCCCAATCCTTTTTCGGCATCAGCTTCTTCTTGTGATGTTTTGATATTAAGAATGTATTTCAGTGCAAGCAATGAGAGAATGGCACCAACCACCCCCAAGGGATAGGCAACAGCATATCCCATCGCAATCTCCGGTGCATCTATGCCATTTAAATCACTATTTGCCTGTTGGGCGGCACCAAGGCCGGGAGTATTGGTAACAGCACCAGAGAGAATGCCGACCATGGTGGTTATGGGAGTTCCGGTAGTAAAATGTAAAATGATAGTAATGATTACACTGATAAAAATAGCCCCCATAGCCAACATGTTCAGCGTAAATCCTCCTTTCTTAAAGGCTGAGAAGAAACCGGGACCCACCTGCAAACCAATGGAATAGACGAACAAAATAAGACCGAATTCTTTTAGAAAATGTAGCAGGTGTTCATCCAGATTCAGATTGAAATGGCCGAATACGATACCGACAAAAAGAATCCATGTGACACCAAGTGAGATGCCGGATATTTTTATTTTACCCAGCATAATTCCAAAGGCGATAACTAGTGACAGAATGAGTACGGAGTGTGCTACACCTCCGCCCCAAAGATTGGGATATCCTTCAAAGAGGTTTTTAAGAAGTTCCATAGTATTAAGAAATATATTTATTTTTAACTAAGTCATCATTTTATATTTAAAATTTCCCATTATGTGGGTTGGTAAAAGTATCCCCGGAAAAATCACTTCTGCGGGGATACACACACATTGAACAATTACAACGGCATATTGCCGTGCTTTTTAGGCGGATTGCTTTGGTTTTTGTTGTGACACATTTCCAAAGCCTGAATGAGTTTATAGCGGGTGTCACGGGGCATAATCACTTCATCAATCAAGCCGCGTTCTGCCGCACAATAAGGGTTAGAGAATTTATCTTCGTAATCTTTGATTATTTCTTGTTTTTCTTCAGGAGTGGATTTCCGATAGAGGATATTTACAGCTCCCGCAGCTCCCATAACGGCTATTTCCGCCTGTGGATAAGCCAGGTTCACATCGGCTCCCGTCGGTTTGCTGGACATGACAATGTAGGCACCTCCGTAAGCTTTACGGGTAATTAAAGTTACCTTGGGCACTGTAGCTTCGGCGTATGCATAAACTATCTTCGCACCGTGGCGGATGATGCCGTTGTGTTCCTGTATTGTTCCGGGCAGGAAGCCGGGAACATCCTCGAAAGTGATCAGAGGAATGTTAAAGCAGTCGCAGAAACGGATAAAACGGGCAGCCTTGTCGCTGGCGTCAATGTCAAGGACGCCGGCCAGCCAGGCGGGCTGATTGGCAACAATACCTACGGAACGACCTCCCAGACGACCGAACCCCACCACCACATTTTTAGCAAAGTGAGGCATCACCTCGAAGAAATACTGGTTATCCAGCACCGGTTCGATGATATCCTTTATATCATAAGGTATATTCGGATCTTCGGGAATGACAGTCTGCAACGCCTCCACCTGACGATGGATGTCATCGTTGCAGGGAACCAACGGCGCATCCTCCATATTGTTGGAAGGCAGGAAACTCAGCAATTCGCGGATACTCATCAGCGTTTCCTCCTCATTGTCGCACATAAAATGGGTCACACCGCTTTTGCCGCTGTGAGTCTGAGCACCGCCCAATTCCTCCTTGCCCACCTCCTCGTTGGTCACAGTCTTCACCACATCCGGACCAGTGATAAACATGTGGCTCTGCTCCTTCACCATAAAGATAAAGTCGGTCAGTGCCGGAGAATAGCAGGCGCCTCCGGCACAAGGTCCCAGAATAGCGGAAATCTGGGGGATAACACCTGATGCAATGGTATTTTGATAAAAGATGGAGGCATATCCGGCCAAGCTGTTCACCCCTTCTTGGATGCGTGCGCCTCCCGAGTCGTTCAGGGCGATGACGGGAGCGCCGTTTTTCAATGCTAGTTGTTGCACCTTCACGATTTTGGCAGCATTGGTCTCGCTCAGCGAGCCGCCATGTGCGGTAAAATCATATGCATAGACAAACACCGGACGGCCGTCTATCTTTCCGTAACCGGTGACCATACCATCTCCGGCAATCTGCTTCTTCTCCATGCCGAAGTTGGTACAACGGTGGTTCACCAACTTGTCCAGTTCATTGAACGTACCTTTGTCCAGCAACATTCCGATACGCTCGCGAGCGGTCATCTTCCCTTGGGCGTGTTGTTTCTCGATCTTGTCCACACCGCCGCCCAGCGACGCGCGTTTGTCCAGCTCTTCAAACCGGCTGTATATTTCTTCTCTTGTCATGATCAATCTTCTTTTATTATATCCAATACTATTAATACCTGGTTAGCATTGACAGAATCCCCCTCATTGACCAGGATATCCCTTACCGTACAGTCCGAGGTCACTTTGTAGTTGCTCTGCATCTTCATGGCCTCCAGCACTACCACAATATCCCCGGATGACAGACGGTCACCTTTCCGGACGGGAATTTTCACAACCTTTCCGGGCATAGGAGCCACAATCTTGTCATCCTGTCTCTCCTCGCCGCCCTTTTTCATACGCAGATACTTGGTCTGGGTGTCCACTATGTTCACATGATAGGAACGGTAGAACATATTCACATCATAACTCTTTCCACCCTCCCCACGGATCAGTTCGGCATTGAAGGAATTGCCATCGTGCAGGATGGAACAGCTTCCGTTCTCGGCCATAACGATATCCACATCATACGGTTTTCCGTCAATCATAAACTGTACCTTGTTTCCTTCCTTGCTCACCAACGTCACATCGGCTACGCGGTCTCCAATATGTATTTCCATACTTTTGCTTAATTAAATGAAGAATTAGATTCTCAATACTCCTTTCTGCAAGCCGAACTCACGCCAGCGGCTGATGGGACGGGCATCAGACAGCTGGGGACTCTTGTTCTCTTCCAGATTCATCAGATAGTCAATATAAGAGGCGATCATGGCCATGTTTTCAATCTCCTCATTGTTGCCGTTGCCACGGAGCAGCATACGGGAGTTCTTCTCTATAAATAAGGTATTATACTCACCCTTCACAAAGTCGGGGGTATGCATGATGCGTTTCAGATAACTGAGGTTGGTCTTCAAGCCCGTAATCTTGTACTCGTAAAGCACACGGCGCATACGCTCTATGGCATACTGGCGGGTTGTGGCCCACACGATCAACTTGCCTATCATCGGGTCGTAAAAGACAGGAATCTCGTACCCTTCGTACACGTAGCTGTCAATGCGTACGCCGATGCCGTTAGGCTCCGTCAGCTGTTTGATGATACCCGGCGAAGGCATGAAGTTGTTCTCCGTGTCTTCCGCACAGATACGACATTCGATGGCATGACCGCGCTGATACAGCTCTTCCTGTTTCAAATGCAGCACTTCATCATTGGCAATGCGGATCTGCTCTTTCACCAAGTCCACGCCCACCACTTCTTCGGTAATGGGATGCTCCACCTGGAGACGGGTGTTCATCTCCAGAAAATAGAAATT
>CDYG01033258.1_pt1 | contig 13362 bp, 10 predicted proteins | sample 554931 | NCBI WGS metagenome assembly CDYG01 (sample SAMEA3182055, study PRJEB8094) | gut metagenome | biome: human; feature: gut; material: Stool; isolation source: human stools | place: Canada | collected 2012-11-13
CATTATTTTTGTTCGAAAAAAGAATTGTATGCCACAGGTCAATCCGCTAATCACCACTCCCGAGGAGCAATTTGTTGTGGGCGAATCCGATTTCGCCTTTTTCGGCAATTACGCCTGCCGTGTGGAAGGAGGTGCGATTCTCTTCTGTCGCAGCGGCAGCGCCGACGCCACCGTCAACCAGTACCAGGGGCAGGTGCGCCGCAATACGATGGTGCTGCTGCTGCCCGGATCTATCTTCATGCTCACCGACCGCACGGAGGATTTCAGGGCGGCCTACTGCTCGTTTTCGCGGGATCTCTTTTCCGAGGCGGCCTTCCGGATGGACCCTTCGTTTTTCCACGCCCTGCGTGAGCGTCCGATCTCCCATCCGCCCCAGCGGATCGTCGAGGGGGCTTCGATCTGGCTCCAGATGGCGGCCTACACCTACCGCGACCGCGGCAACGTGTTCCGCAATACGATCATCAAGAACCGTTTGCAGAATCTGCTGCTGGAGAGTTACGACAAGATGCAGCGTTTCGCAGCCCGGCAGCACCGCGTGCCGGAGACGACCACGCGGCAGTCGGAGCTGTTCCACCGTTTCGTCGCTCTCGTGCACGAGCATTGCGCCCAGGAGCGCGAAGTGTCGTTTTACGCCGACAAACTCTGCATTTCGACCCGTTACCTGTCGACCATCGTGCGCAGCGTGGCGCACAGTTCGGCCAAGGAGTTCATCGACCGTTCGGTGATGCTGGAGATCAAGATGATGCTCCAGTCGACCGACCTTTCGGTGCAGGAGATCGCCTACCGGCTCCGGTTTCCCGACCAGTCCTACCTCGGGCGTTTTTTCAAGAAGCACGCGGGGGAATCGCCCACCGAGTACCGCAACAACAAAAAATAGGTATCCGGGTTTCGGACTTTTGTCCGCTCCGGGCGGTAAATTCTCCGTCCGGGACGGTTTGTGTCCCTGCGTAGTCCGGCCCGCAGCAGCCGGAACGCTTTGAACGGGCCTCGCCGCATGCCCTGAACGGGCGCGCCCGCTTCGCATTTCTGTCCTACCTCTGTACCATTCGGTCCGAATCCGCGCTCCGCCTCCCGCGCCGGGAACAACCTCCCGGATTTTTCGGTAACTTTTAGGCCGTAAACGGGACCTGATTGGACCCGGAATTGCACGGGATTCGTAAAATGACCAAAAACACAGCGATTATGAGCAAGACAGTTGAAATTTTAGGGGAGCAGGCCGGCTACTACCTCTCCCACGTATGCCGCACCATCGACAAAAAGTCGTTGTACCTGCCGGGACCCGACACCGTGGACCGCATCTGGGCCGAATCCGACCGCAGCGTCCGTACGCTGGGCAGTCTGCAATGGATTCTCTCCAACGGACGGCTGGGCGGCACGGGCTATGTCTCGATCCTGCCCGTGGATCAGGGCATCGAGCACTCCGCGGGGGCTTCGTTCGCCCCGAACCCCGCCTATTTCGATCCGGAAAACATCGTCAGACTCGCCGTCGAGGGCGGTTGCAATGCCGTCGCCTCGACTTTCGGCGTGCTGGGCGCCGTGGCGCGCAAATACGCGCACAAAATCCCCTTCATCGTCAAAATCAACCACAACGAGCTGCTGTCCTACCCCAACACCTACGACCAGGTGTTGTTCGGCACGGTGCGCGATGCCTGGAACATGGGCGCCGCAGCCGTCGGGGCCACGATTTACTTCGGTTCGCCGGAGAGCCGCCGGCAGCTGGTCGAGATCGCCCGCGCGTTCGACCTGGCGCACGAACTGGGCATGGCGACGATCCTGTGGTGCTACCTGCGCAACGAGGGTTTCAGGAAGGAGGGTGCCGACTACCACGCTTCGGCCGATCTCACGGGGCAGGCCGACCACCTCGGTGTGACGATCAAGGCCGACATCGTGAAACAGAAACTCCCGTCGAACAACGGCGGTTTCCGGGCCGTCGGCTTCGGCAAGACCAGCGACAAGGTCTACACCGAGCTGACTTCGGACCACCCCATCGACCTCTGCCGCTATCAGGTGGCCAACGGCTATATGGGCCGCGTGGGCCTGATCAACTCGGGCGGCGAGTCGCGCGGGGCCTCGGACTTGCAGGAGGCCGTCACGACGGCCGTGATCAACAAGCGCGCCGGGGGCATGGGGCTTATCAGCGGCCGCAAGGCCTTCCAGCGTCCGATGAAGGACGGCATCGCCCTGCTGCACGCCATTCAGGACGTTTACCTCGACGATGAAGTGACCATCGCATAATATCCGGGTCCCCGAAGACGTTTTTATATTAAAAAAGTGCAACTATGAAAATAACGCTATTCGGCACGCAGCCCTACGACCGGGAGTCGTTCGACCGCATCCGCGACACCTACGGGTTCGACATCTGCTACCACCGCAGCCACCTGAACGCCAATAACGTGGCCCTTGCGCAGGGTTCCGATGCGGTCTGCATCTTCGTCAACGACACGGCCGACGCCGGGACCATCCGCCAGTTGGCCGGGATGGGCGTGAAGCTGATCGCGCTGCGCTGTGCGGGCTTCAACAACGTCGACCTGAACGCCGCGGCCCGTTACGGGATTCCCGTGGTGCGGGTTCCGGCCTATTCGCCGCACGCCGTGGCGGAACACGCCGTGGCGCTGATGCTGGCGCTCAACCGCAAGATACACCGCGCCTACTGGCGCACGCGCGACGGCAACTTCTCGCTCCACGGGCTGATGGGCTTCGACATGTACGGCAAGACCGCAGGGATCGTCGGCACGGGCAGGATCGCCCGCGAGCTGATCCGCATTCTCAAGGGGTTCGGCATGGAGGTCGTGGCCAACGATCTGTTTCCCGATCCGCAGTACGCCGCGGAGGCGGGCATCGCCTACGTGCCGCTCGACGAGCTTTACGCCCGTGCGGACATCGTTTCGCTCCACTGTCCGCTGACCGACCGGACGCGCTACATGATCGGCGACGCGGCCATTTCGCGCATGAAACCGGGCGTGATCCTCATCAACACGGGCCGCGGTCAGCTGATCCATACCGAGGCGCTGATCGACGGACTGAAAGAGAAGAAGATCGGCGCCGCCGGACTGGACGTATACGAGGAGGAGGCCGGGTACTTCTACGAGGACACTTCCGACCGCATCATGGACGACGACGTGCTGGCGCGCCTGCTGTCGTTCAACAACGTGATCGTCACCTCGCATCAGGGCTTCTTCACACGTGAAGCAGTGGATAATATAGCACGCACCACGATGCAGAACATCAAGGACTTCAGCGAATGCCGGCGTCTGGAGAACGAGGTGCGCGCCGAACCGGAAAACGCAGTCGGACAGTTATGAAAAAGATCGTTTTGCTCCGCCACGGCGAGAGCGTCTGGAACAGGGAAAACCGGTTCACGGGGTGGACCGATGTGGATTTGAGCGAGAAGGGCGTCGCCGAGGCCGTCAAAGCCGGGGAGACGCTCCGCAAGGAGGGTTTTCATTTCGGCCGCGCCTATACCTCCTATCTGAAACGGGCCGTGAAGACCCTCGACGTCGTGCTCGACAGGATGGACCGGGACTGGATTCCGGTGACGAAGACCTGGCGGCTCAACGAGAAGCACTACGGCATGCTTCAGGGATTGAACAAACGCGATACGGCCGAAAAATACGGTGACGAGCAGGTGTACGTCTGGCGCCGCAGCTACGACGTGGCCCCCGCGCCGCTTCCGGAGGACGATCCCCGCAATCCGCGCTTCGATCCCCGTTACGCCGGGATTCCCGACGCCGCGCTGCCCCGCACCGAGTCGTTGAAAGACACCGTGGCCCGCACGATGCCCTACTGGGAGTGCGAGATACTCCCGGCGCTGGCCCGCCACGACGAACTGCTGGTGGTGGCTCACGGCAACAGCCTGCGGGGCATCATCAAGAACCTGAAAGGGATTTCGGACGAGGCCATTTCGGAGTTCAACCTTCCGACTGCCGTGCCCTACGTCTTCGAATTCGACGAGGGGTTGGGCTGTGTGAAGGACTATTTCCTGGGCGACCCGGCCGAGATCGCCTCCCTGATGGAGGCCGTCGCCAATCAGGGCCGGCGGGGCTGACCCCCCCCCTCACTTCCGGTGTGCGAGACGCCGGTTTCGGAGGCAGTCGTCTGCCGATCCGTTTTTGATCCGGTTCTGTGTCTGGGGCGCAGAACCGGTTTTGCGTGCAGACGGTCTTCACCCGACCGAAAATGACGCCGCTCCGTAATAATGGTATGCCGAACCGTAATCGGGGTACGGAACCGTTGCGCGAAATACCCTATTTTTGCATCGTGAAACCATTCTTTTGAACCGATGAAACGAATCCTCTTCGCGGCCCTAACCGCCGCAGCCCTTTTTTCGGGCGGAATCCTGCAATCCTTAAATGCTCAAAATATGGAAATACCGAAAAAAGTCAGCCCGTTTCCCGTGGGCGACAAACTGCCGGAACAGTTTTCGAAGTACTTTGTCGGGCAGGCCTGGCTCGCTCCGCTGACGGACGACAAGCGGCTGAACGCGCCCGTGTCGAACGTCACCTTTTCGCCCGGATGCCGCAACAACTGGCACAGCCATACGGGCGGCCAGCTCCTGATAGCCGTCGGGGGCCGGGGCTATTATCAGGAGAAGGACCGTCCGGCCCGGGCGTTGCTTCCGGGCGACATCGTGGAGATCGCGCCCGACGTGGTCCACTGGCACGGCGCGGCTCCCGACAGCTGGTTCTCGCATCTGGCCGTCGCGTGCAATCCCGCGACCAACGAGAATACATGGCTCGAACCGGTCGACGACGCGCAATATGCGGCAGCGACGGCTTCCGTCCCGGCTCCGGCCTCCCGCCTGGGCGAAGACGCCCGACGCCGCCTGGCCGAATTGTTTCCGGGCGGAATACCGGAACTTGGGGATGCGGACCCCGAATTATTTGAAATTTTTGGTAACTTTGCGCTCGGCGAAGTGACCGCCTACGGCCAGCTCGACACGCGGACGCGCATGCTGTGCATCCTGGCCTCGAACATCGCCTCGCAGGGCCGGACCGCCTACCGGACGACGCTCGAAGGCGCGCTGAACGCCGGAGTGACGCCCGTCGAGGTGAAGGAGACGCTTTATCAGGCCGTTCCCTACGTCGGCATGGCGAAGGTCGCCGACTTCGTAGGGATTACCAACGAGGTGCTGGAGGCGCGCGGCGTGACGCTGCCGCTTGCGGGGCAGTCGACGACCTCGTCCGCGGACCGCTTCGAAAAGGGGCTGGCGGTGCAGCGGTCGATTTTCGGCGCGGAGCGTATCGACGGGATGCGCGAGGCGGCCCCCGCGAACCAGAAGCACATCCAACGTTACCTGTCGGACAACTGCTTCGGCGATTTCCTGACCCGCGGAGGCCTGGACGTGAAGATGCGCGAGCTGCTGACCTTCTCGATGCTCGTCTCGCTCGGGGGCTGCGAATCGCAGGTGAAGGGCCACATCGCCGGAAATGCGAACATAGGCAACGACAAGGCCACCCTGCTGGCCGTCGTGACCCAGTTGCTGCCCTATATCGGTTATCCCCGCACGCTGAACGGCATTGCGTGCCTGAACGAAGTTTTGCCGGAAAAATAAAAAAGTAGTGAGGTATGGAATACGTAAAATTGAACAACGGCGTCGAAATGCCGGTCCTCGGCTTCGGCGTTTATCAGATTTCGGACCCGGAGGTTTGCGAACGGGCGGTCGGCGACGCCCTGAAGATCGGTTACCGTTCGATCGACACCGCCGCGGCCTATGGCAACGAGGAGGCCGTGGGACGTGCCGTCCGTCGCAGCGGCGTTCCCCGCGAAGAGCTGTTCATCACCACGAAACTGTGGATCAGCGACGCGGGTTATGAGCCTGCCAGAAAGGCGTTCGAGGAGTCGATGTCGAAGCTGGGGCTGGACTATCTGGACCTCTATCTGATCCACCAGCCTTACGGCGACGTCTACGGTTCGTGGCGCGCCATGGAGGAGCTTTACCGCGAGGGCCGCATCCGCGCCATCGGTGTGTCTAACTTCTACCCCGACCGCCTTCAGGACCTGATTCTGCACAACGAGGTCGCGCCGGCGGTCAATCAGGTCGAAACCCATCCGTTCCACCAGCAGACCGCCGCCGCGGAGTTCATGCGCACGAAGGGCGTGCAGATCGAGTCGTGGGCGCCTTTCGCCGAGGGCAAGAACGGGCTGTTCTCGAACGAAGTCCTGCTGGCGGTCGCTGCCCGGTACAAAAAGACGGTGGCGCAGGTGGTGCTGCGCTGGCTGATTCAGCGCGGTGTGGTCTGCATTCCCAAGTCGGTGCATGCGGAGCGTATCGCGGAGAATTTCGACGTGTTCGGCTTCGCGCTCGATGCCGAGGACATGGCCGTGATCGCCTCGCTGGACCGTCCGGAGAGCAGTTTTCTGGATCACCGCGATCCCGAAACGGTTGAATGGTTGAGTAATTTGCATTGAAATCAATCCGCTGGCCCTGTTCGCCGCCGGTGGCGTCGCTCCCGAATCCGGTCCACCTCCAAAACCCCGTCTCGGGCGGCCCGGCGGCCACGGCGACGGCCCGAGACGACATGAGTTCCGAAATAAATTCACTTGATTCAGACTTGAATCTATGTTACGAAAAATCAGAATTGCGGCCGCGGCCTTTTTCTTCGTGCTGACGACGCTGCTGTTCCTCGATTTTACCGGAACGCTTCACGCGTGGTTCGGCTGGATGGCGAAAATCCAGTTCCTGCCCGCCCTGCTGGCCCTGAATGTCGGCGTCGTGGCGTTCCTGGTGATCCTGACGCTTCTTTTCGGCCGCGTGTACTGTTCGGTCATCTGCCCGCTGGGGGTGATGCAGGACATCGTTTCGTGGGCCTCCGGGAAGCGCAGAAAGCACCGGAACCGCTTCGCGTACTCCCCCGCCCTCACCTGGCTGCGCCGGGGGATGCTCGTCGTGTTCGTCGCCGCGATGCTGGCGGGTGTCGGTTCGCTGCTCGCGCCTTACAGCGCCTACGGCCGCATCGCCTCGAACCTGCTGGCCCCGGTCTACGCGTGGGGCAACAACCTGCTGGCATACATCGCCGGGCGCATGGACAGCTACGCCTTCTATTCGGTCGACGTCTGGATGAAGAGCCTCTCCACGCTGCTTGTTGCCGTCGTGACGTTCGCCGTGCTGTTTGTTCTTGCGTGGCGCAGCGGCCGCACCTATTGTAATACGATCTGTCCGGTGGGCACGGTGCTGGGATTCCTCGCCCGCTACTCGCTGTTCAAACCGCGTTTCGACACCTCGAAGTGCAACGGATGCAAGCTCTGCGCCCGCAACTGCAAGGCGTCGTGTATCGACCCTGCGGCGCATAAAATTGATTACAGCCGTTGCGTGGCCTGTATGGACTGCCTCGAAAACTGCCGCCAGGGGGCCATCACCTATACGCTGCGGCGGCGGAAACCGGACCCGGCTCCCGCGCCGCAGAGACCGGCGGCCGACGCCGCAAAGACGCCTTCCGACGCTTCGCGCCGCCGGTTCCTCGGCCTGGCGGGCATCGTGGCCTACTCCGCGCTCCGGGCGCAGGAGAAGAAGGTCGACGGCGGGCTGGCGGTGATCGTCGACAAGAAGATTCCGAACCGTGCCACGCCCGTCGTTCCGCCCGGAGCGCAGAGCCTGCGGCACTTCAACGCCCATTGCACGGGATGCCAGTTGTGTGTTTCGGTGTGTCCCAATCAGGTGTTGCGTCCGTCGGGCAAGCTGATGACCCTCATGCAGCCCGAAATGTCGTTCGAGCGCGGATACTGCCGTCCGGAGTGCACGAAGTGCGCCGAGGTGTGCCCCACGGGCGCCATCCGCCTGACCGACCTCGCCGGGAAATCGTCGATCCAGATCGGCCATGCCGTGTGGATTGCGGAGAATTGCGAGGTCAACACCGACGGCGTCAGCTGCAACAACTGTGCGCGCCATTGCCCTGCCGGGGCGATCAAGATGGTGCGCCGGGACCCCGACGACCCCAAGTCGCCGCGCATCCCCGCCGTGAACGAAGAACGCTGCATCGGCTGCGGGGCCTGCGAGAATCTCTGTCCGGCGCGTCCGTTCAGCGCCATTTATGTCGAAGGCCATTCGCGCCACAGAATCGTCTAAACGCAAGAAAAAAATGGAGAAGAAAAAGATAGACCGCCGGAAATTCCTCAAAACGTTCGGTGTCGGCGCGGCCGCCGCAACGGCCGGGCTTTACGGCTGTAAGACGAAAGGTACGGCGCCGAGCGCTGCCGCCGCGGGTGAGGTCCCGACCGATCGGATGACCTTCCGGACCTGCCCCTCGACGGGCGACCGCGTGTCGCTGCTGGGCTACGGCTGCATGCGCTGGCCCCTGCTGGAGTCGCCGGCGGCCGACGGCAACCCGATCGACCAGGAGGCCGTCAACGAGCTGGTCGATTATGCCATCGCCCACGGGGTCAACTATTTCGACACGGCCCCCGTCTACATACAGGGCTTTTCCGAAAAATCGACGGGTATCGCCCTCAAACGCCATCCGCGCGAGAAGGTGTTCATCGCCACGAAGATGTCCAATCACCGTATGGCAGGGCGGGGAATGTCTCCCGCTCGGATATTCAAGGATTCGGAGGAGATGTACCGGCGGTCGCTTCGCGACTTGCAAACGGATTATCTGGATTACTATCTGCTGCACGCTGTGGGCGGCGACAAGGGCATCGAGACGTTCAACGAACGTTTTATCGACTGCGGCGTGCTCGACTTTCTGCTGCGCGAGCGCGAGGCCGGGCGCATCCGCAACCTCGGGTGGTCGTTCCACGGCGATCAGAAGGTCTTCGACCACCTGCTGGCCATGCACGACAGCGGCGAGGCGCGGTGGGATTTCGTCCAGATCCAGATGAACTACGTCGACTGGAAGCATGCTTCGGACAGAAACGTCAATGCCGAATATCTCTACGGCGAGCTGGAGAAGCGCGGCATCCCGGCCGTGATCATGGAGCCGCTGCTCGGCGGGCGCCTTTCGCGGCTGAACGACCATCTGGTCGAACGGCTCAAGGAGCGCCGTCCGACCGAGAGCACCGCTTCGTGGGCCTTCCGCTACGCGGGTTCCTGGCCCGGAGTGCTGACCGTGTTGAGCGGCATGACCTACATGGAGCACCTTCAGGACAATATCCGCACCTATTCGCCGCTCGAACCCTGCACCGGCGAGGAACTGGCGTTGCTCGAAGATACCGCGCAGCTGATGCTCAAATACCCCACCGTGCCCTGCACCGAGTGCCAGTACTGCATGCCCTGCCCCTACGGGCTGGACATCCCGGCGATCTTCGCCCACTACAACCGCTGCGTGAACGAAGGCAACGTGCCCAAGGACCGGCAGGACCCCGGCTACCGGGAGGCCCGCCGGGCGTTCCTCATCGGTTACGACCGCTCGGTTCCCAAACTCCGGCAGGCGAGCCATTGCATCGGCTGCAACCAGTGCGTGTCGCACTGCCCGCAGTCGATCAAGATTCCGCAGCAGCTGCGGCGCATCGACCGTTTCGTCGAGCAGCTCAAGCAGGGTACGCTCTGATTCCGGCTTGCGAGGCCCCTCCCGTCGGGAGGGGCTTTTTTTACCAAATGTTAACTTTCGCCCGGCCGGAAGCGAGTATCTTTGCACTCCAAAAAACGAATGCGATGAAAGACAGTATTGATTTCGGCAGCATGGAGATTCCGAAGCTTTTTCGGAAACTGCTGATCCCCACCGTTCTGGGAATGGTTTTCTCGGCTGTTTTCGTGATCACCGACGGGATTTTCGTGGGACGCGGCATCGGCAGCGACGCGCTGGCCGCCGTCAACATCACCGCGCCGCTGTTCCTCATCAGCACGGGCGTCGGACTGATGTTCGGCGTCGGGGCGTCGGTCGTGGCGTCGATCCACCTTGCGCAGGGGAAGGTCAAGGCGGCGCGCATCAACGTCACGCAGGCCGTTGCGGTGTCGTCGCTCCTTCTGGCGGCGTACAGCTTCCTGATCACTTCCTGCGCCCGTGAGGTGGCCCTGCTGCTGGGCAGCTCCGAACGGCTCCTTCCGCTGGCCGTGGAGTACATGCACTGGTTCGCGCCGTTCCTGCCCTTCAGCGCGCTGTTAAGCTCGGGCATGTTCTTCATCCGGCTCGACGGGTCGCCCAACTACGCGATGCTTTGCAACGCCGTTCCGGCGGTCATCAACATCGTGCTGGACTACGTTTTCATCTTCATCCTCGGCTGGGGCATGACGGGCGCGGCGCTGGCCACGAGCCTCGGTTATATCGTGGGTGCGGGGATGATCCTCGGCTACTTGGGACGCCGCCGCAACGTCGTGCGCCTGTGCCGTGTGAAGACGAGCCGCAAGAGCATGCGCCTGACCCTCCGCAATGTGGGCTACATGTGCCGGCTGGGGCTTTCGACCTTCCTCTGCGAGGGGGCCATCGCCATGATGATGTTCGCCGGGAACTACGTTTTCATCCGCTATCTGGGCGAGGACGGCGTGGCGGCGTTCAGCATCGCCTGCTATTTCTTCCCGATCATCTTCATGGTCTACAACGCCATCGGGCAGTCGGCCCAGCCGATTTTGAGCTACAATTTCGGTGCGGGAAACGGCGCGCGCGTGCGCAAGGCCTTCCGGTTGGCGCTCCTGACGGCCGTGGCGGCCGGACTGGGGTTCTTCGGCCTTACGGCGCTGTTCAGCCGCTGGATCGTGGCCATGTTCATCGACAGCTCCTGCCCCGCCTGTGCGATTGCCGTCCGGGGGCTTCCGTTGTTCGCTTCGGGATTCGTTTTCTTTGCGGTGAACATCGTCTCGATCGGCTATTTCCAGAGCGTCGAGCGGCCCCGTCCGGCGATGGCCGTGACCGTCCTGCGGGGATTCGTCTTCATGGCGGCGTGTTTCTTCGGCCTGCCCCTGCTGTTGGGTGTGGAGGGCATCTGGCTGGCCGTGCCGCTGGCCGAGGCGCTCACCTTCGCGGTCGTTGCGGCGATTTACGGGCGGACCCGCTTAAAAAGCGCGTTTTAGGAGGGTCGCAGCGTGGCTTTGCCGCTGAAACGAAACCGGAAATTTGTTTTTTGTGCTATCTTTACGGCCTCAAACCTGTAAGGCATGGAGGCGTTTATCGAGAAATTCAGCAGGAAATACAACCTGCCTGCGGCGGACTGCCTGCGGCTGATCGGACTGATGGAACGGCGCGTGTTCCGCAAGGGGGAGTGCGTCGTCCGTCAGGGCGAGCGGAATTCCGATTTCTACGTCGTGAGCCGCGGCATCTGGCTGGGACACTATCTCGACGACGGCGCGGATGTCTCGGTCTGGTTCGCCGGCGAGGGCGAGGCGCTCTTTTCGACGTGGGGCTACGTGGGCAACGAGGTTTCGAAAATCTCCATCGAGGCGATGTGCGACGCTGAACTTTACGGCATCTCCAAAGCCGACCTGGAGGCCTTTTTCGCCCGATCGGCCGGAGCGGCCAATTTCGGGAGGAGGCTTTTCGAGGAGCAGTTCCTGGCGCTCGAAAACTGGATGCTCTCGGGCGGCGCTCCGCGGGCCGAGGAGCGCTACCGGACGCTGATGGAGGAAAGCCCCGAACTGCTGCAATACGTGCCGCTGAAGCACATCGCCTCCTACCTCTGGATCACGCCGCAGTCGTTGAGCCGCATCCGGGCCAAACTGGGGAAGAAAAAGGGTTGACCATCACGGTCAACCCTTTTTTTCGGCATCCGACGGCTGCCACCCGCCCCCGAGGGCTTTGTACAACCCCACGAGCGCGAGGTGCTCGTTGCGCACCGCCTTGCTCTCCTCGACCTGTGCGTCGAAGAACTTCCGCTGGGCGTCGAGCACGTCGATGTAGCGGATCACGCCGTTGATATACTGCAATTTGGCCAGCACGACGTATTGCCGGGCCGCCTCCTTGAGGTTGAATTTCAGTTCGGCCGTCCTGCGCATGTTGCGGTAGGCCGTCACGGCGTCGTTCACTTCGCGGAAAACCTCCAGCACTTTCTGTTCGTAGGCCAGCCGCGCCTGGTCGTAGGCCGCCAGCGCCGCGCGGTATTTCGCACGCTTCGATCCGAAGGCGAACAGCGGCGCGGTGAGGTTGCCGGCGGCGTAGGAGAAGGGCGAATTGATCAGTCCCTTGAGCGCGTCGTTTTCGAGCCCTCCCGTCAGCGAGATCGTCAGCCGCGGGAACCGGTCGGCATAGGCCATGCCCGCCGAGGCCATCGCCGCCTTGAGGTTCTGCTCGGCCTGCCGCACGTCGGGACGGCGTTGCAGCAGCGTCGAAGGAAGGCCCACGGGCAGCGAGTCGGGCATCCGGACGTTCATGTCCATCTGCGAGCGCGCCACGCGCGAGGGATAGTCGCCCGCGAGCACCGAAATCTGGTTCTCCTTCTGGGCGATGCGCAGTTCGAGGTCGGGAATCAGCGCCGAGGCGCTCGCCAGCTCAACCTTCGCCTGCTGGTAGGCCGTTTCGGAGGTCAGTCCTCCTTCGAAACGCAGTTTCGCCTGACGCACGCTCTCCTCGCGGGTCTCCACCGTGCGGCGTACGACGCCCAGTTCGTGGTCCAGAGCCACCAGCTCGAAGTAGGCCGTGGCGACCTCCGCCACGAGCGTCATCTGCATGGCGCGCGCCGCCTCGACCGAGGCGAGGTATTCGGCCGCGCCCTTGCGCTTGGCCCAGCGCAGGTTGCCCCACAGGTCGGCCTCCCAGCTCAAGGTGGCTTTCACGTCGAACTCGGCGTCGCCCTTGTGCGCTTCGCCGTAGTAGTCGTTGGTCTCGTAGTCGGCAGCGGCCAGCCCGCCCAGTGACGGCAGCCGGGCCGCCTTGCTTACGCGGTAAAGCTCCTCCAGCTGGCGGATGCGCGCCTCGGCCGAGAGCATGTTGCGGTTGCGGTCGAGCGTGCGGCCGATCAGCCGGCAGAGCGTCGTGTCGGTGTAGACCTCCCACCACTTCCGGTCGCTCAGCGTCAGCGTGTCGCTCTGCCCGGCGACGATCTCCGCGGGCATGTCGAGCTGCGGAGCCTTGCACTTCTTCTGCACGGAGCAGCTTCCCGCCGCGAGCAGCAGAAGCACTCCGAGGAGATATGTTGCGCTTCGTTTCATCGTGTTGTCCATTTTTCTTTCAGTTTGTAAACCCAGACGAAGAAGAGCGGTACGAAGACGATGCCCACGGTGATCGCCACGAGCATGCCGAAGAAAACGCCCGTGCCGATGCCCTGGCGGCTGGCCGACCCGGGTCCGCTGGCGAAGACCAGCGGCAGCATGCCGAGGATAAAGGCCAGCGAGGTCATGACGATGGGCCGGAAGCGCAGGCGCGCGGCCAGGATGACGGCCGTGAGGATGTCGCGGCCCTTTTCGACCTCGTCCTTGGCGAACTCGACGATCAGGATGGCGTTCTTGGCCACCAGACCCACCAGCATCACCAGTCCGATCTGGAAATAGATGTTGTTCTCCAG
>CDYG01010816.1_pt1 | contig 13252 bp, 9 predicted proteins | sample 554931 | NCBI WGS metagenome assembly CDYG01 (sample SAMEA3182055, study PRJEB8094) | gut metagenome | biome: human; feature: gut; material: Stool; isolation source: human stools | place: Canada | collected 2012-11-13
CTTCTGAAGAAAGCGGAAAAGAAAAAGAAGAAGAAAATGGTTTGAAGGTGACGGACTTGAACGCTGTGACACCCGATATGCGCCCCAACGCATGGGAAGAAAATCTACAGGAGGCAATGAACGACACATCCTGGTATGAAGTCGTAGCCATTCAGTCGGGCATCCCCCGGCTGATGATGGAAGAAAAAGAATGGTTCTTCAACTATTTACGGGAGCAAATCATCTTACGGGGGAATGAAAGCTCGATGAACAGCCTGCACGAAATAAAAAACTATTTCGCCAATCTCACCCGGCAGGGAAGCCATGTGTCATCCACAACGCAGGTGGCACTGAAGAAGTTTCTCAAAAACCGGCAAGAGCAACAGCAATGTTCGCCCTACGAAACCATCACCAACGGAATACGTACCTACGACGGGCATCCCATCCCCGCTTATGCCAAGCCGCGACCTTCGGCGGCACATATCTGGAATCCGGTGACGAACGAATGGACACGATAGCATATTATCTCTCAATCATTTACTAAATATGGATAGATTCAAAGAACTGGGTATTGATACCCACGGTCGCACAAGCGGCAAAATGAAAACAAAATGTCCCTGGTGTCATGCCCAACGGACGGATAAGCGTGATAAATCACTAAGTGTCAACCTCGATACCAAACTGTATTTGTGCCACTACTGCGGCGCACACGGTTCGGCAGCCATATATGCCGGAAAAGGCAGAAAGCTGGGTGATCCGTTGGTCAAATTTCCAACGGCAACAGGTAGCAACTCCAGTTGTCCGCCCACTGAAAAGCCGCACGGCGACCCAGAGCAAGGGGCACTCACACAGAAGCAAATTGAATGGTGTCGTGACGTCCGCCACATTCCGCCGGAAGTATTGGTGGAAGCTGGCGTGGCTTTCGCCTCCATCTCGATGCCTATATCCGGAAAGGAGAAAGGCTGGGAAAAGAGGGACTGTCTCTGCTTCAACTTTTTCGAAAACGGGGAATTGGTGAACACAAAGTTCCGCGACTCACAAAAGCACTTCAAATTGCTGCAAGGAGCGCGCACCATCCCTTACAACATCGACGCCATCCGCGACACGCCGGAGTGCATCCTCGTGGAAGGGGAATTTGATGCTCTCTCCTACATGGCTGTCGGCCGGACGGATGTCATTTCCGTGCCGAACGGTGCCAACAGTCAACTGGACTGGCTGGACGAATTGTCGGAATCTCATTTCGAGCAGAAACAAGTGATTTATCTGTCGGTGGACACCGACCGCAAGGGACGGGAACTGTGCCGGGAACTCTCCCGACGGCTGGGGGTAGACCGCTGCCGTATCGTCACCTACGGCGAAGCATACAAGGACGCCAACGAACTGCTCGTGGCGGAAGGCCCGGACGCACTACTGAAGGCACTGGAGGACGCACCCATCCCCCGCCTGGAAGGTACGTTTACGGCAGAAGACTTACGGGAGCGGTTGCACCAACTGTTTGAAGAGGGGTATACTTCGGGCGTGGAATTGGGAATACCGAATCTGGACGAAATCATGAGGCTGGAAACGGGGCGGGTGCTCACCGTCACCGGTATTCCCGGACACGGCAAATCGGACTTTGTGGATGAGATAGTGCTCCGGCTCTGCACCCGCCAAGATTGGCGAGCGGGATATTTCAGTCCGGAGAACACGCCAATCGAGTATCATCATGCCAAACTGGCGGAGAAACTGCTGGGACACCGTTTCCGCAAAGATTTCTCTACGGAGGAGGAATTCGCCCGCGTAGTGGATTATCTTTCGCAACGCGTCTGGCACATTCTCCCGGACGGGGATTTCACACTGGGCAACGTCTTGTCGAAGGCACGCGAACTGGTACACCGTCACGGCATCCGTGTGTTTGTCATCGACCCGTACAATTACATCAACCATCAGATCCCGGCAGGCATGACGGAGACAGGGTATATCGGTTCATTCATGAATAGTCTGGCACGTTTTGCCCGGCTCAACTCCTGCCTCGTCATTCTGGTGGCGCATCCGAGAAAGATGAACAAGCAATACGGCACGCAGAAAACGGAAGTTCCCACCATGTATGACATCAACGGCTCGGCCAACTTTTTCAACATGACGGACTACGGAATAGTGGTAGACCGTCAGGATGAAATGGGGATCGTGTATATACACGTCGAGAAAACCCGTTTCCGTAATTTCGGAACAAAGGGAAACGCAGCGTTCTGCTACGATGTGACCAACGGAAGATATTCCCCTTGTACGCCACCACCCGAACCGGGCATGCAGGTGCAACCGTGGAAGGGAGCCAAAGACTTATTCTCGTCAGAGGGATGGATTTAGGGATTAAGGCTCTCCCAAATACTTCTCAATCAGCTCCACCTGCAACGGTGTGAGCCAATGTATCCAAAACGCCCAGCCGGTAGCTTCGAGAGCCTCCAGCAGCTCCCGGTTTCGGCGGATGCATTTATTTAAATGTCTTCTTGCCACATCGGCACTTGCATACGGCATATAGAGTAATGCCAATTCCGTTTTCTTCATAGATTTTCTTCTTTTAATTTATTATTTACGTCATGTAAAGATACTGTTTTTTGCGTAGAAATGCAATCAAATACACAGATATTCAATCGTTTGCCTTCACTTACCGGCAGATACCGTTTCATGTTTCCTCCCCTGCCGGTTGGGGTATCTTTGCTACTGTAAAAGAGACAGAAAACGTTCGTTTACTGACTCAATAAAATCTTATTTATTCACTTAAAAAGGAGGAAATCAGTATGTTGATTTACAAAGCGGTTCAGTCCAATATCGCATCGAAGGACAAAAAGAAGAAATGGCATCCCTGCCTGATTAAAATGGGAAACGTAGTGGATACGCAAATGATTGGCGAAACGATTGCCGAACGGTCATCACTGACGGCCGGTGACGTGCACAACGTGATCCGAAACCTGATGGCAGTGATGCGCGAGCAGTTGCTCAACAGCAGGACAGTGAAACTCGAAGGATTGGGAACATTTACCATGGTGTGCCAGTCACGCTGCAAGGGGGTAGATGCGGAAGCCGATGTTAGTCCGGCACAAATCACGGGATTGCGTTGCCAGTTTACCCCGGAATATACGCGGGATGCCGGTGGAAATATCACCCGTGCGCTGATTCAGGGAGCGTCATATATCCACGTCAACCAGTTGACGAAAGCACTGGGAACGGGAGGCGGTGGCAACACCGGAGGTTCGGGTGATGACAAACCGGGTGGCGGTGGTCAGGAAGCGCCCGATCCGGCAGCGTGATAGAATAGGTGATAGAGGATAGTGTGGTATGGAAAGGAGGTGTTGAATTATGAAGAAATCCATTTGGAATACGATTTTAAAAGTCGTCATTGCGGTTGCTACTGCTATTGCAGGCGTCATTGGAGGTCAGAACCTGATGATGTAAAATGAAACAAAAGAGTTGGACGGGAATTTTACCTTAGAAACGGTAAAGTTCCCGTTTTTTTTGTGTTCCATATAAAGGTTAAGAGGCAGGATATGAAAAGACAGGAATATTGAACATAAATAAACAGGAGTTGTTTTAGTATATTATTCGCTATTTATCAACGCAAAACCTCTAAACATCAACGTGGTATATGAAAAAGAAATTTGGATTCGTCCTGGCGGCTGCAATCTTGCTGGCTGGCTGCGGACAGAAAAAAGAAACGACAACGACAACTGCACGTCCCGTAAAGACTACGATTGTCGAGTCAAGATCGATTATCAGAAAAGATTTCTCGGGAATCGTGGAAGCGGTGGAATATGTGAAGCTGGCTTTCCGGGTCAACGGACAAATCATCCAGCTTCCTGTCATCGAAGGACAGAAAGTGAAAAAAGGACAACTCATCGCAGCTATCGACCCCAGAGACATTGCGTTGCAATATGCCGCTACGAAATCGGTATACGAAACGGCTTCGGCACAAGTGGAACGTAACAAACGGCTCCTCTCCCGGCAAGCGATCTCCGTACAGGAATATGAAATCAGCCTCGCCAACTTCCAGAAAGCGAAGTCTGAATACGAACTATCTGCCAACAATATGCGCGACACCAAGCTGACAGCTCCTTTCGACGGTTCTATCGAAAAACGACTGGTGGAAAACTATCAGCGTGTCAACTCCGGTGAGGGTATCGTGCAGCTTGTCAATACACACAATCTGCGTATCAAATTCACCATTCCGGATGCGTATCTTTATTTGTTACGCGCCAAAGACCCGCGTTTCCTTGTAGAGTTCGACACATTTAAAGGACACGTGTTTCAAGCGAAACTGGAAGAATATCTTGATATTTCTACGGATGGCACAGGAATTCCGGTCAGCATCACGATTGACGATCCGTCATTCGACCGCGATCTGTATGCTGTGAAACCCGGTTTCACGTGCAGCATCCGTTTCACGGCAGATGTAGGTCCGTTGGTGCAGGATAGCTGGACGATTGTACCGCTTAGTGCCGTATTCGGCGAAAGCGAAGGGAATAAAATGTATGTCTGGGTGGTAGAAGACAATAAAGTCCACAAACGGGAAGTAACCGTCAACGCCCCGACCGGAGAAGCACAGGCGCTCATCTCGGAAGGTTTGAAACCCGGTGAAAAAATCGTCATAGCAGGCGTATACCAACTAGTAGAAGGAGAATCTATCACAACTGTTGACAGGTGATAGTTGGTAAATGATTATGTAATCATTTATCCGCTGTCATTCATCAATTATCAACGATCATTTATTATGAGTTTAGCCAAATATTCATTAGATAATACGAAAATCATCTATTTCTTTCTTGCTGTATTGCTGATTGGGGGAATCACTTCCTTCGGCAAGCTGGGTAAGAAAGAGGATGCTCCTTTCGTCATAAAGTCGGCGGTTATTATGACCCGCTATCCGGGTGCCGAACCGGCAGAAGTGGAGCGGTTGATTACCGAGCCTATCTCTCGTGAAATTCAAAGTATGAGCGGTGTGTACAAGATAAAATCGGAATCGATGTACGGGCTCTCAAAAATCACATTCGAGTTGCAACCTTCCTTGTCGGCAAGCTCCATTCCGCAGAAGTGGGATGAGTTGCGACGGAAGGTGCTAAATATACAGCCACAATTGCCGAGCGGTGCTTCCGCACCGACGGTTTCCGATGATTTCGGCGACGTGTTCGGTATCTATTACGGTCTGACGGCGGACGACGGTTACACATACGAAGAGATGCGCAACTGGGCGGAACGGATCAAGACGCAGGTAGTGACGGCGGACGGGGTGATGAAAGTCGCCCTGTTCGGGACGCAGACGGAGGTGGTCAATATTTTTATTTCCACCAATAAGCTCGTAGGTATGGGCATCGACCCGAAACAGCTTGCCAGTCTGTTGCAATCGCAGAACCAGATTATCAATACCGGAGAAATCCGTGCCGGCGAGCAACAGCTCCGGGTGACCGCCAACGGTATGTATACCACCGTAGACGATATCCGCAACCAGGTGATTACCACCAAAGCCGGACAGGTGAAACTGGGCGATATCGCCGTCATCGAAAAAGGGTACATGGACCCTCCATCCAACATCATGCACGTGAACGGCAAACGTGCCATCGGCATCGGCGTCTCCACCGACCCGCAACGGGACGTGGTGCAGACGGGCAAGAACGTGAAAGCCAAACTGGACGAATTGTTGCCACTGATGCCTGTGGGACTGGAACTGCAAAGCCTGTATCTGGAGAACGAAATTGCCAACGAAGCCAACAACGGATTTATCATCAATCTGATCGAATCGATTCTGATTGTAATTGTGATTATCATGTTGGTGATGGGTTTGCGCGCAGGTGTGCTGATCGGCTCGTCACTGATTTTCTCTATTGGCGGCACATTACTTATCATGTCTTTCTTCGGTGTCGGACTGAACCGTACATCATTGGCGGGATTTATCATCGCCATGGGGATGCTGGTGGATAACGCCATCGTGGTAACGGACAACGCACAGATTGCCATCGCCCGCGGAGTAGACCGGCGGAAAGCGCTGATAGACGGCGCAACCGGTCCGCAATGGGAATTGCTTGGGGCTACGTTCATCGCTATCTGTTCGTTCCTCCCACTCTACCTTGCTCCTTCTGCCGTGGCAGAAATCGTGAAACCGCTTTTTGTGGTGCTTGCCATCTCGCTAGGATTGAGCTGGGTGCTCGCGCTGACGCAGACCACTGTTTTCGGTAATTTCATCCTGAAAGCGAAAGCAAAGGACGGCACGAAAGACCCGTATGACAAACCGTTCTATCACAAATTCGCCTCCATCCTCCGCACGCTGATTCGTAGGAAAACATTGACACTGGGTTCGATGGTAGTGCTCTTTGTTGCTTCGCTGGTTATCATGGGAATGATGCCGCAAAACTTCTTCCCTTCTCTCGATAAGCCTTATTTCCGGGCGGACGTGTTTTATCCCGACGGGTATAGCATCAATGATGTAGTGAAAGAGATGAAATCCGTGGAAGAGCATCTGGCAAAGCAGCCGGAAGTGAAGAAAGTGTCGATCACTTTCGGTAGCACGCCGTTAAGGTATTACCTGGCTTCTACTTCGGTGGGGCCGAAACCGAATTTTGCCAATGTATTGGTTGAATTGACGGACAGTAAATATACGAAAGAGTATGAAGAAGATTTCGACGCGTACATGAAGGCGAATTATCCGAATGCGATTACCCGTACCAGTCTGTTCAAACTGTCGCCTGCGGTGGATGCCGCTATCGAAATCGGATTTATCGGTCCGAATGTGGACACGCTTGTGGCGCTCACCAACCAGGCTTTGGAGATTATGCACCGGAATCCGGATTTAATCAATGTGCGCAATTCGTGGGGAAATAAAGTTCCTGTATGGAAGCCTGTATATAGTCCCGAACGGGCGCAACCGTTAGGGGTATCGCGTCAGGGAATGGCACAAAGTATACAGATCGGAACCACAGGTATGACACTTGGAGAGTACCGGCAGGGCGATCAGGTGCTTCCTATCTTATTGAAGGATAACACAGTGGATTCGTTCCGCATCAATGACCTGCGCACGTTGCCCGTGTTCGGCACGGGGAATGAAACGACCAGTCTGGAACAGGTGGTATCGGAATTTGATTTCCAATATCGTTTCTCGAATGTGAAGGATTACAACCGGCAAATGGTGATGATGGCGCAATGCGATCCGCGTCGCGGAGTGAATGCGATTGCTGCTTTCAATGAGGTTTGGCCGCTGGTGCAGAAAGAGATAAAAGTGCCGGAGGGGTATACGATGAAGTATTTCGGGGAACAGGAAAGCCAGGTGGAGTCTAACGAGGCGTTGGCCAAGAATTTACCGTTGACATTCTTCCTGATGTTCGTCACGCTGTTGTTCCTGTTCAGAACGTATCGTAAGCCGACAGTGATCTTGTTGATGTTACCGCTTATTTTTATCGGTATCGTTTTGGGATTGGTGTTGCTAGGCAAGTCGTTCGACTTCTTCTCCATCCTTGGTTTGCTCGGATTGATTGGGATGAATATCAAAAATGCGATTGTACTGGTGGAACAGATTGATCTGGAGGCTAAAACGGGCAAAAAGCCGTTGGATGCTGTTGTCAGTGCTACAACGAGTCGTATTGTCCCCGTAGCAATGGCGTCCGGCACTACCATTCTGGGTATGTTGCCATTGTTGTTCGACGCGATGTTCGGCGGTATGGCGGCTACGATTATGGGAGGTTTGTTGGTGGCTTCGGCACTGACATTGTTTGTTCTTCCGGTAGCCTATTGTGCCATTCAAAGAATCAAAGGCTGATTGCCTTCTCTTATATGAAACTTGAATTTATTGTTTAGATTGAATAAAATGAAAACTCAACTTATAACTCTGTCTCTGCTGCTCCTTGGCCTCACAGCCGGAGCACAGCAGCCCTATCTTAGCCGGGAAGCTTACCGGGATAAAGTGGAAGCTTACAGTCAAATTCTGAAGCAACAGAAACTAAAGACGATGGCAAGTACGGAAGCACGAAAGATTGCTCACACGGGATTCTTGCCAAAAATTGATGTCAATGCGGACGGGACACTCAACATGAGCGACCTTAATGCCTGGAACGAACCGGTAGGCGAATACCGCAACCACACCTATCAAGGTGTATTTATCGTCTCACAACCGTTGTACACGGGCGGGGCACTCAACGCCCAGCACAAGATTGCCAAAGCGGACGAAAAGCTGAATCAACTAAATGAGGAGCTTACCATCGACCAGATTCATTATCAGAGCGATGCAGTTTATTGGAATGCTTCCGCTTCACAGGCTATGTTGCAGGCGGCGGACAAGTATCAAAGTATTGTAAAGCAACAGTATGACATCATTCAGGATCGTTTCAACGACGGGATGATTAGTCGAACGGACTTATTAATGATTTCCACCCGGTTGAAAGAAGCGGAATTGCAATATATCAAGGCGCGTCAGAACTATACGCTGGCGCTGCAAAAGCTGAATATCCTGATGGGAGAAGAGCCGAACAATCCCGTAGACAGTCTGTACACGATTGACACGGCTTCCGCTCCGGTGCAGATACTTTCTCTGGAGAATGTACTGCAACGTCGCGCGGATTACGAAAGTACGGAAGTAAACATCATGAAAAGTCAGGCGCAACGCAAAGCGGCTCTTAGCCAGTTCAACCCGCAATTGAATATGTATTTCAGCGGTGGATGGGCTACAGCTACACCTAACCTCGGTTATGATGTTTCTTTCAATCCCATCGTCGGCATTAACCTGAATATACCGATCTTCCGTTGGGGAGCCCGGTTCAAAACAAACCGTCAGCAGAAAGCGTATATCAGCATACAGAAACTGCAACAAAGTTATGTGACGGATAATATCAACGAGGAACTTTCTGCCGCCCTAACCAAACTGACGGAAACGGAATATCAAGTGAAAACCGCCAAAGAGACTATGAATCTGGCTAATGAAAATCTTGATTTGGTTTCTTTCTCGTATAATGAAGGAAAGGCAAACATGGTGGATGTGCTCTCCGCGCAATTGTCATGGACGCAGGCGCACACCAATCTGATTAATGCGTATCTGTCGGAAAAGATGGCGGTAGCGGAATACAGAAAGGTTATCAGTGAATAAATTTAGAAACAAAAGAAACTTGTTCACAAAGTCTTAGTCTTATAAAAGAAATCGTCCTGCCATCACGTAACCGTGAAACAGGACGATTTCTTTTTATATCATAAGGATTACAAAATACCGTTTTGCTTCAGGATATCTTCTATTTCCTTATCTGTGATATTTGCACGTTCTGACTTATCATAAATAGTGAGCAATTTTATCTCTGTATCTATTTCTGTCCAGATTATCGTATAGGTTATCACCCGTGCACCTCCACTTTTACCTTTATTTTTCGAAGTTATCGCTATACGTATTTTACGAAGATTATTGCCCAAACTGACTCCTTGTTCAGGATTTAATAACAAATCATTTCCAAAATTCCTAAGATCTTCTTTCAACGATTTATACCGTTTTGACAAATGCTTCATTTCCCTTAAAAATTCGAGGGTAACGCTTATTCTATATTTCATTAAGGGCATCATCTAATGACTTAAACTCCAACTTACCCTCCAGATTCAGTTTCAGTTCCTTACACGCCTGATCTAAGCTTGCCAGAATCTCCGCCTTTGTCTGGTAGGGAGCTGCTTCCTCTGCGACAACATTCGTTTGCTCTTCTTCACAACTCAACATCGATTTCACTCTCCGCAGAATAGCGACATCATCCACATCCAGAATCCGCCGAATCAGTTCGTTCTTTTCGGCTTCCAATGACATTGCACTCATACGCTTGCTATTTTTACTGTTATACATTCACACAAAGATAACGCTATCAAACGAATCTTCCAAGTGTGAATGTATAAAAAGTCTTTTTCAGGCAGGAATTATCTTACGCAAGGAAGGAGATCAACACACCCGCAGCTACGGCAGAACCGATTACTCCGGAGATGTTGCTTGCCATGCAATACTGCAATACGTGATTCTTCGGATCGTATTTCAAAGCAATCTCATTGGCTACACGGCTCGCCATCGGAACGGCACTCAAACCAGTGGCGCCGATAAGCGGATTGATTTTCTTCTTCGAGAAGAGATTTACCAGTTTCACAAAGAAAATACCACCGGTTATAGAAAGTGCAAATGCAAGGAATCCACCGATCACAATACCGATTGTTGTCCAGTTGAGGAATGCTTCGGCTGTCATCGTTGCTCCTACAGACAGTCCGAGGAAGATGGTGGCAGCATTCATGATGCTATTGGAAGCGGCATCGAACAAGCGGAATGTGTTGGTTCCGATTTCTTTCACCAAATTACCAAACATCAACATACCCACCAAAGGCACTGCACTTGGCACGAAGAGGGCAACAATAGTAGTTACCACGATCGGGAAGATAATCTTCAATACACGCAGGTTCTTGATTTCAGTCTTCGAAGGGTACTTCTTTTCCTGTTCTTTCATGTTGATGCTCAACTCTTTCTTCGTACAGAACAGTTTCACTACCAGCGGAATAATCACCGGAACGAGCGCCATATACGAATAAGCGGCAATGGCAATCGGGCCCAGCAAATGCGGCGCCAGTTTGATGGTGGTAAAGATGGCTGTCGGACCATCCGCGCCACCGATAATGCCCAGAGAAGCGGCTTCCTGTGGAGTGAATCCCATCAGGATGGCTACCAGCAACACGGTAAAGATACCCAACTGTGCAGCTGCACCGAATATAGAAAGATGCAGATTACGCAACATCGGCCCGAAGTCCGTCAGCGCACCGACACCCATAAAGATGATCGGAGGCAGGAAACCTGTTTTAATCAACATATAGTAGATGAAGTTCATGATTCCCAGTTCGTGGGCAATGTCATGCAAAGGCATTTCCCAGATGTTCTTCAACACTCCGTTTACCATCACCATACCATTTTCGTCGGCCTGAATCACGCCCATATCTCCTCCGGGGAAGTTGGCTAGCAACACACCGAAAGCGATGGGGACAAGCAGCAACGGCTCGTACTGTTTCTTAATACCCAAATAGAGCAGAACGAACGCGATGGCATACATTATCAGGAACTGCGGTTCGGCAATGATATTGCTGAACGCAGTCATGTCATATAAGTTCTCAAATATTTCGTTCATTATCCTATCTTCATTAATACGTCATCTTCTGAAACAGCATCTCCCGGGTTGACACAGATAGCAGTCACTGTACCGCCAAACTCTGCACGGATGGCATTGTAGGTCTTCATCGCTTCTACATAGCAGATTACATCACCTTCTTTCACAGTGTCACCTACTTGCAAAGGAGTTTCCTGCGCACCTTTCACTAAGAAGAACTTGCCTTCCAACGGAGAAAGTACTTCTTTACCCTCTCCTGCCGGAGCAGCGGCAGCACCCGCAGGAGCAGCAGGTAGTTCGGTATCACCGTATGCTACCGTCACACGATAGGCCTGTCCGTCCACTTGTACAGTCAGCGTCTTCGGTTTGGCATCTTCTTCCGGAGATTTATCTTTTTCGGCACGACGTTTGACTACGTCTTCCAGGAAGTCTTCTTTTGCTTTGCCACTCTTGTAAGCCTCATATTGAGCCGGGTGCATAGCATATTCGAAGAGTTCTTCGTCGTCCTGTCCTACTTCCCATTTGTTCTCTTTCATCAGTTTGCGATATTTGTCGAGGGCATCGGGATAGTTATTCTGCGGATCACCTTCAAAGAACTTACGGCCTTCACGTTCTGCCTTTTCAATGATTTCGGGAGCAAGTTTGCCCGGCAGACGTCCGGCTTTACCCAGAATCATATCCCAGATATCATCGGCAATCATTCCCCAACGTTCTTTTCCTTTTTCCATGGCCATCACATTCATCATGGCGAGGTTCTTCACGTATTGGCTGAACGGAGTCACCAATGGAGGATAACCGACACGAGGCCATACGTAAGCTACTTCATCAAAGAGCTTGATGAGCAACTGGTCTTGCGTCATAAACGGCAGATTGTGTTTTGCCTTATATTTATTGATTGATTCCAGATTGGATTCGAGGTCGGCCATCAAACTACCCATCATACCACCGGGAAGTCCGGGAGCAATCAGCAAAGAGTTCATCAGACGGTTTTTCGGGCTGATATACAAGCCGAGGAAGTCGTCCATAAATTCCTGAATCATGCCGCGCACTTTCATGTAGGCTTCCATATTGATTTCGGGCACTTGATATCCGGCGTCTTTCAGCATCGCCTGCACACTAAGCAAGTCAGCATGGCCTGTTCCCCATGATAGTGGTTCCATGCCTACGTCGATGTAGTCGCAACCGGCTTCGCATACTTCGAGGATGCTTGCCATATTGAATCCGGGACCTGCATGACTGTGATACTGAACGGGGATTTCGGGATGTGCCGCCTTGATATTTGCTACGATCTTACCTAACGATACAGGACGGCCGATACCTGCCATGTCTTTGATACAGATTTCGTCTGCTCCCAGTTTGATAAGTTCCAGCGCCATATTGGTGTAGTACTCTACGGTATGGATAGGCGAATGAGTGATGCAAAGCGAGCATTGCGAAATCATGCCTGCTTCCTTTGCGTATGTGATGGAAGGAGCAATGTTACGCACGTCGTTCAATCCGCAGAACGTACGGGTAATGTCTGTTCCTTGTGCTTTCTTTACTTTGTAGAATAATTTGCGGACGTCTGCCGGAACGGGGCTCATACGGAGTCCGTTCAGTGCGCGGTCGAGCATGTGGGTTTGAATACCGGCTTCATGGAACGGTTTTGTCCATTCGCGTACCGCTTTATTCGGGTTTTCACCAAACAATAAATTTACCTGTTCAAAACCTCCGCCGTTTGTTTCTACGCGGGCAAAACAGCCCATTTCAATGATGGCAGGAGCTACCTTTACGAGTTGGTCTACACGAGGTACGTATTTTCCGGCAGATTGCCACATATCTCGGAAAACCAAACTAAACTTTACTTCTCTTTTCATGTCTTTCAGTGATATTCTTTATAGATTTATAATTTTTCTACTTTAGTGATTTTTCCTTTACCTTGTGTCACCACATTTACAGCAGCTGTAATGGCGGCTAAGATGTTTCCCGGAACAGGGGCAGGACCTTGCGATGCTTCCCGCTTCACAGGAACCACTTCTTCAGGAGCATACTTGTTGACTAATGTAATCAACAACTTACCTAAATAAATCACAATCAGCAGAATAACAAACACGGTAGCCATTCCGACCACCATCAGCAGGATCGCTGTTTCGATATTTTCCATATAATAAACTATT
>CDYG01003592.1_pt1 | contig 12836 bp, 9 predicted proteins | sample 554931 | NCBI WGS metagenome assembly CDYG01 (sample SAMEA3182055, study PRJEB8094) | gut metagenome | biome: human; feature: gut; material: Stool; isolation source: human stools | place: Canada | collected 2012-11-13
TGGGGTGGGAGATGGGACTCGAACCCACGACAACCGGAATCACAATCCGGGACTCTACCAACTGAGCTACACCCACCATCCTGAGCAACAAAAATCGAATGGGGTGGGAGATGGGACTCGAACCCACGACAACCGGAATCACAATCCGGGACTCTACCAACTGAGCTACACCCACCATCCTGAGCAACAAAAATCGAATGGGGTGGGAGATGGGACTCGAACCCACGACAACCGGAATCACAATCCGGGACTCTACCAACTGAGCTACACCCACCATCCTGAGCAACAAAAATCGAATGGGGTGGGAGATGGGACTCGAACCCACGACAACCGGAATCACAATCCGGGACTCTACCAACTGAGCTACACCCACCGTTCGAATTTTTGCGCTCACATTACTGTGAGAAAAGAGATTTTACGGAAACCCACCGTTTTGTCAAGTAGCAAAAACCTGTTTCAGGCGGCCTCATCCTCAAGAGAACCGGCTCATGTACTTCTCGCCGGTTCGTTCACTTCACTGCTGCGGGAGCTTTTGGAGCTCCGGCGGAGCAAACCGATTGTTCTCGAGCACAGGAAGCACACGTCGAGAGGCTTCGACCTTGCACGGATCCAGATCAACCATGAGCAATTGCTCGTCAATCCCGCACTGTGCGACAACCACGCCCATCGGATCGACCACTTTAGAGGATCCTACGGTTGCCGGCCCGCATTCACTCACGCCAATGAGATAGCAGGTATTTTCAAGCGCACGCGCCCGCAGACAGAGATCCCACTGCATTTCCTTCAAAGCCCCCTTAACCCAGGCGGCTGAAACAACGAGAAGCGTTGCACCTGCACACGCCAATGCCCGCGTCATTTCCGGAAAACGAACGTCATAACAAGTTAGAAATCCAATTTTAAATGGTCCTATCTGAAGCACTTGCGGCAGGACATCGCCCGGGGCAGCATAGCTGCTTTCTTTGCCGCGAAAAGCGTCATATAAATGAATTTTCTGATATGTCAGCCGTAACTCACCGTTCTGAATGACCAGCAAATCGTTGGCATAGCGAGACTCGTTTGCAATTTTTGCCTGCACAGTACAAACCACTGTCACGCGACGGCCGCGCGTTGCTTCGCGCAGTCCGCTCACAAAAGGGCCGTCTAGCGGTTCAGCATGTTTTTGTCCCCAATCGGGCATGCCCAGCTTTCTCGCAATGATGCACTCTGGGAGCACGAGCAGATCGGCGCCTGCAGTCTCCGAACGTTCAATAAGTGACCGTGCGGCGGCGAGATTCTCTGTGCTCGTTTCCTTCACAAAGAATTGTCCCAGCGCTGCGCGGAATGTCTGCTGTGGGGTATTAACGATCAATTTATTGTTCTCCTTGGGGCTGCCTTCGGCTGCAAAGATATGCCTCCAGAGGCATGCACCAAAAATCCTATCCATCAAAGCGTACGCAAATATTTTCCATCCAGCAGCACAGCATTGATCCTAAGCAAACACCCAGCCTTTTGCGGTCAATCATAAATAGACAACACCCCTGAAAAAACTTGATTTTATTGGGTATTCCTTCTGTCTATACCGCTCCAGCTTCATGGATTGAGAAGCTGTCCGATATGACAGCAGAAACTCTAAAATTTCGCTTTAAAGATTGGTACGCGGAACGCATGCGCTCGTTCCCCATTCGCTGCCGAGCGAGCTGGTCACCGACGGCAATTTAAAAAAGACAAGAGGAGAAAACTTCCATGGCACTGCAGAAATATGTGTTCGCCTACGGCCGCGGCACACAATCGTTTGAATACGACGACGCCGACGTTCTGAAGGTCGTACGCACGGAGCCTCAGCCCGTACTCGAAGACGTCAAAGGGCACCTGCTCGACATGCTCGAGCACCCCATCGGGCTCCCGCCACTCAGCGAGATTGTGAAGCCCGGCGACACCGTAGCCTTCATCTGCAATGATCCGACCCGCGTTGCCAACAGCTTTGTGTTCATGCCGATCCTCGTCAATGAACTCAACCGCCTCGGCGTGCCCGACGCCAATATGCGCATCGTCTTCGCGCTGGGCACACACCGGGCGATGACGCATGAAGAGATGGTTGAGCAGGTCGGTGAAGAGGTTGCCGGCCGCCTGCCGATGTTCAACAGCATCGCCACCAATGCGGATGACTTCCAATACTTCGGCAAGACGACGCTCGGCACGCCGGTCTGGATCAATAAGCTCCTTTGCGACGTTGATCATGTGTTCCTGACGGGCACAATCGTCCACCATTATTTCTCCGGTTACGGCGGCGGCCGCAAAGCCGTGCTGCCGGGCTGTGCAGCCATGGAAACGGTTCGCATGAACCACAGCCACATGCTGTCAGACAAGGCCGGCCTCGGACTGATGGAAGGCAATCCCTGCTACGACGACCAGATGGAAGGGGTCGCACTCTTTGCCAAGGGACGCTCGCTCTTCCTTCTGAACGCCATCCTTAATGCTGAGCACCAATTCCTGCGGATCTTCACCGGCGATTACGTCAAAGCTCATAAAGAAGCCTGTAAGTTCGTCGATGAGGTATACGGGAGCAAGATTCCGCGTGAGGCCGATCTCGTCATCGCTTCCTGCGGCGGCTGGCCCAAAGACATCAATGTCTATCAGATGCAAAAGACCATGGACAATGCCGCCTGCGCCGTTAAGAAGGGCGGTGTAGTCATTCTCCTGGCCGAATGTATTGAAGGATCCGGTTCTGCGAAACTCGAAGAAACCTTCAATCGCCTGACGACGCCGGCAGCCATTAAGCACGAGCTTGAAGAAAACTTCCAAATTGGCGCCAACAAAGCTTTCGCCATTACGCGGCCGCAGCAAAAGGCGAAGTTCATTCTGGTGACGAAACTCAACCGCAGCCTTGCCAAGAGCATGCACTTTACGGCAGCCGTCGACACGGTGGACGAAGCCCTGAAACTCGCTCACGAGCTGCTCGGCGAGCACCCCGCCACCATTTTGATGCCGGAAGGTTCGCTCACCGTGCCTCGCGTTGCTGAATAAATTTTCGGCACCCTGCGCAATGAGAAATATATCGCTGTGACTTTACTCACAGCGCCCAACGAAATGACTGAACAATCCCGCTCGACTCCGCTTAGCTGCGAAGTCGGACGGGATTGAATCATTTATTGCCATTTTCGGATCTGCAGTTCCAACTCCGAGAGTTTTAGCATTTCCTTTCCATCAACAAACCGCGGCTCGATCCCTGCCGCACCGCAGCCATGACTCCGTCAGCACCCGTGAACTTCTTCACTATCCCCGAAATTGTCCGTCTCAAAACGGTACTTGAAGAAATCGCACCCGAACATGAAATCTGCGTAGCTTATTCGGGCGGCCTAGACAGTCGATTCCTCTCCTTTTGCGCAAAGAAGCTCGGATTTCGCGTGAACCTCCTTCACATCATCGGACCGCAGATTGCGCCGGATGAAACAGCTGACGCCCTGAAGGATGCCGAGGAGCTTGGATTAGAACCCATTCTTGTGCCAGCAGCTTCACTCACGCTTCCAGAACTTGCCCGCGCGGGCGTCAACCGCTGCTATGTCTGCAAAACGCATCTCTTCACAGAACTCATCGACATTGCCCGCAAATCCGGCTGCCAAGGCCCCATCTGCGACGGCACGAACACGTCGGATCTCTCCGTCTATCGTCCCGGCATCAAAGCCCTCCGTGAACTCAAAGTGGAATCGCCTTTGGTCAAGGCCGGCATCAGCAAATCCCGTATTCGCGAAATCGGCAGGATCGTCGGATTTCCGCACCCTGAACAAGCTGCCCGCCCCTGCCTTCTGACTCGCTTCCCTTATGGCGCAACGCCGCAAAGCAGCCAGCTTGAAGCTATTGCCGATGCTGAACTTCTCGTTGCTCAGGATCCGGTTGGCCGAAACCTCCGCTTCCGGATCCGCATGCCAAAAACTGACGACACCAGACTTCACATTGAACGGGCTTCACTCGAAAAAACGCCTCACGCAGAAATGGAGCTCGAGCGTATTGCAGCGAAACTTCGCAAACAGTTTGGCCAAAAGCTCCCCGGTCTTCGCGTAGAAGTGCTCGAAAAGCTCTCCGGCTACTACGATCGGCTGCAGCAGCCCGAAGGCATCGAAAACTGATGCTGCGTCTCTTCGCCGCACCCAGATAGATAACTTCGCATGCAGACAGTCTCCAAAACCTTTGCCGGCACCATCACCGTCAATCGGCAGATGCGTCTTGCGCTGCCGCGCATGGCAATGTCGCTCCTCATCATGAGCTACCTCGTGGCCGACGGCGTGCTGATTTCACGCTTCGTCGGCACCACTGCGCTTTCAGCACTCTCGATGAGTTATCCGCTGACAGCACTGCTGATCGCCGCCGGCTTCATGATTGCTGCCGGCGGCGGGGCGGTAGCGGCTCGTGCTTTAGGCGCCCAAAAGCATGAAGAAGCGTTAAGCGCGTTTTCGACGGCTCTTACAACCAATGTCATGCTCGGATTAACGCTTGGGCTGCTGGCCTGGTTCGGACTAGACTGGGTTTTTGAACTTCTTGGCATCACACCCGAGCAAACTGAATTTGCCCGCGACTATCAGCGCGTGTTGCTCCCGGCGACACCGCTTTTCCTCGCAGCCGCGACCTTTGAAGTCTTCTACACCACTGCCGGCCGCCCCAAAGCCGGACTAGCAGCTTCTGCAGCGAGCGGCATCACCAACGTGGTCTTTGACATTCTCTTCATGGGACCTTTAGACATGGGCATGACGGGGGCTGCCTGGGCCACGGCGCTCTCATGGTTGATCGGCGCTGCCTGCGGGCTCTGGTACTTTATGCGGGAGAAGTCCCCGCTGAAACTCGTGCTTCACCTTCCCGACCTGAAGCTGCTGCGAACGGCAGCCGGCAACGGTCTTCAGGAGTTTGTTTCCAATCTTTCTTACGTGGTTGCCATTTGGCTTTACAACCGTGTTTTCATCAGTCATTTGGGTACAGCTGGCGTAGCAGCGCTCACGATGTGCAGCTTTACCGTTTATACATTCAACTGTGTTTTCCACGGCTTCTGTGCTGCCTCGTCACCCATTCTCGGCTTCAAAGTCGGTGCAAAAGAGCCGCATCAAGTTCGCCGTGTCTTTTTTCAAAGCTATGCGCTTGCGGGCCTCCTTTCGCTGGCGTCCTATCTGCTCACGCTTCCCTTTGCCCGCAGCGTGCTGGGATTCTTTTCCAATGAAGGCGGCGAAGCGTTCGAATTGGCAGTGGAGTCATTCCCCATCTATTCACTCATGATCCTAATGCTCTGCTCCAATATGCTCTCAAGCAGTTTCTTCGCTGCAGCGGGAGACGGCCGAAGCGCTGCCATTCTCGCGTTTGCCAGAACACTTATTTTTCCGTGCATCGGCATTCTCATCCTGCCGGAACTCTTCGGCACTGCTGGTCTTTGGATGGCGTCACCCGCCACTGAAGCGGCTGCGCTGCTATTGAGCTGCGTGATGTTCTTCCTCAGCCGGCGAAAATTTGGCTTGGGCAGAATTTGACGCCCCCGCATTGTCACAAAAGATTCACTTCAGTGAAATCGCTTCGTTACCTTCGGCTGAAAGAATGCTCGTGTCGACGAAGACAACGAAATGCCGCGGTCGGAGAGTGCCTCCGGACAGAGCTGGTCTTTCGTCGAAACCTGTACCTTTTCAAGCGGGAGTTCGCACAGCGTCTTCCGCTTTTGTTTTTATTCACCCGTGCTTTAAGCAGGCTTCGGATCAAACTACCATTCTCTAATTGTGGTGAAGGACGCCCGCGTGCGCTGCCCGGGCGCACCGCTCTAAAACAAACTTCGCGCCGTCGCTGGCCATGTTTGATGTTGCAGAGTTTTCCGAAACGCCCTTCACTGCTCGTTTTTTCTGGCATGAACGCGTTGATGCCAGCCCGCAGCATCAATGGCTGAGAGGTATTTTTGCTCAAACGACCGATAACCAATAAAAGCACTGTTTTAATAAAGAAGACAAATCCTCTCCATTTCAAAAAATAAAGCGCACCCTCGAATATTTCAAAGGTGCGCTTTTCATCAACTTTAGAATAAGCAGCCGGCAATCCTTGGCATTAGCTTTGCAGCTTGAATTGAATCGGGAAACGAAGTCGAACCGTTCCTTTTGGCCGGCTCCAATTCGACTCGGCATCTGCCACAGCCCGCATTGCAGCCTTATCCAAAAGCGGATGTCCTGCCGACTTGAAAATCTTCAGTTCAGTCAGTTTGCCGTTTGAGTCGACAATGAACTGCACTACAGCAGTGCCTTCAATGTGAAACATTCGAGCCTTTCTCGGGTAATGCAGAGCAGATTCAACGGCACGTTTCACCTCTGCCAGGAACGGATCGGTCGTCTGTCCATAAACAAGCTCTGAAATACCCTCTTGGCCAGCCGACACAGGTGCTCCGGCCGACTGAACCGGAGCCGGACCGGCAGGAGCCGCGGGAGCGGCGGCCGGCTTCACCTCAGGTCCTTTGACAGTTGCCTTAGCAGCTTTCACCGGTTTAGGCGCTTCCGTCTTCTTAACCGCCTTCTTCACTGGTTTAGGCTTTTCAACCGGTTTAGGCTCCGGTTTGGGTTCGGGTTCGGGTTTGGGCTCAGGCTTAGGTTCGGGTTTAGGCTCCGGCGGGGGCGGCGGCGGTTCAGGAGCGGGAGCGGGAGCAGGCTCAGGCTCAGGCTCAGGCTCAGGCTCAGGCTCAGGCTCAGGTTCTGGAATGGGTTCGGGCTCCGGAATGGGCTCAGGTTCAGGTTCGGGATCAGGCTTAACTTCTGGCTCGGGTTCAACAGCGGGCTCCGGTTCTGGCTCCGGAGGCGGTGCTTCCTCCGCCGGCTCTGGAGCGGTTGCCGGTGTGGGCTCCGGCGCCTCTTCAGCTGCCGCAGAACCGCCGGAAAATTGAGCAAAAGAAAGCGATACAGCGGCCATCTGTCCCGCCGGCGTATAGGTGAGCGCAGGCGCAGCCCAAAATACCCCCCAGAGAATGGGCAGGTAAACACAGACTGCAAGCACAAACGACAGAGCGGAGCGTTCAGCGTCCTTCCTTCTCTGTGGCGATGCGGAAGTTTTCATGATTGTTCGCTTTGAAGAGATCAATGACCTGAATAAAGTGGTCGAAGGTTGAGTCCTTGTCTACTCTCAGGAGTACAGGCTGCTCACGCGAAAGATTCGCTATCGCCTGAGCCAATTCTTCAAAAGAGAGCTTTTGACTGTCGAGGAAATAATCTCCCATGGCATCCACCTGAACGATTCGTTGTTCAGGCGCCTCTTTGGGCACATCCGCGGTCTTAGACTTCGGCAGGTTGATCTGAATTTCACCCTTGGCAATGAAGGTGGAAATAGAAAGAACCATTGCCAGAAGAACGAGCATGATGTCGATGAAGGGAACAATGTTTAGGGGCTCCTTCTTCGGAATCTCAATCATGATCATGCCCCCTTGCGTTCAGTCCAGCGGGTGCTCAGCACATTGATGCGGCGCTGCAGCCCGTTATAAAAGATGAGCGTCGGGATAGCGACCGTAAGGCCCAAGGCCGTCGCCTTCAGAGCCAATGAGAGGCCCGTCATAATGTCCGAAGCATTGATGTTCCCGGACTGGCCCATGTCATAGAACGTAATCATGATGCCGATAACCGTACCCAGAAGACCGACATACGGGGCGTTGGAATAAATGATGTAAAGGGTCGTGAGGTTGTTCGTCAATGCCGCATCGTACTCATCCTTAGTGGGGTAGTCCGACGGATTCACTTTCCTTAGGAACATCACACGTTCAATCGTGAGCCAGATCGAGACAAAGCCCATCAGTCCCAAAATGAAGAAGATGGCATAGTCGACTGATTCCTTGAGAAATTCCATTTAAGTTGTACCTCTTAATTAAGTCAGAATTGTGAATCCTTAAAACGGCAAATCTCGGTGCATTTTCAGAGAGCTGAAATAATGCACCGAGTTTTAACGACAGGACAAAATGTCCTGATAATTCAAGTTAAGGATGTCGGTTAGAAAGAATAGGCATAAGAGAACCAGAAATTACGGCCGTCGATATATTCCTTATAGGCATTGGCATAACTGCCCGCAGTTACCGAAGGAACCCATTCGAGGCCCGTGTCAAAAATATTGTTGACAGCCACGGAGAACCGATGCTGTTTCTTGAAGACGTATGACGCGCCAAGGTCGACTAACGTGTAGTTTTTGTACTTATCCACATTCGGCCCGCCCTTGGTGTTTTGCTGTTCGCTGTCGAACTTCGAAACTGACTTCACGTAGGCGCTGAAGTCATTCCATTCGTAGTCGATGCGGGCAGTAAGCGAATGACGGGGTAATTCATTTGGTCGCTTGCTAGGGCTATTCGCCCAATCGCCGCCGCGCTTAGACCATGCTCCCTCTTTAATTTCAGCGTGTGTATAGGTGTAGCCGCCCGTAAATCTGAAGCCGTGGAAGCTCGCAGTATTGAGAAGAACTTCAAGCCCTTTAGCCGTCACCTTGCCGTGATTAATTTCTTTTGTGGCATCAAATTGTTTGTTATCAATGGTTTCTTTCCCAATATTCTCTTGGTCAAGCATGTTCTTGAAGTCGGTATAGAACAAGCCGACCGTAAGATTGGCTGCGTCAGCCAGCTTGAGGGTCGTAGAGAGTTCATAGCTCCAGCTCTCTTCAGGCTTGAGATCGGGATTGCCGTAATTGACCGTATTGCTCCTACCGCTCGAATAGTTGTAAATACCGTCCGTCAGCTTCTTAACCTGCGGGGTTTTATAACCGTTGGCTACGCCGCCTTTGAAACTGATGAATTGGGCGGGCTTATAAACCAAGTAGGCACGAGGAGAAAGGTGAGCCCCGAAGATGTCGCTCCAGTGCACGCGGCCGCCGAGCGTAGCGATCCACTCATCATTGATAAAGTATTCGCCTTCCATGAAGCCCGCGAACGTCGTCTGATCGAGCGTTTTGCCTGCTAAAGCTGTATGGCTGTTAGCTTCAGCATCTTCAAAGGTCTCATAATTGGCCTCAAGGCCGCTTGAGAGCATGATGCTGCCGGCGCTGCCCAATTCAATTGGAGAAACGAGCTTCGTAGCCGCCGTCCATGTGCGGCTCGACATCATGGGGCTGCCCGTTTTAGTCGTCCAGGGCGCATTACCATCATTTGAACTCGTTAAGGTCTTTACCTGTTCGAGCGCGTTGTATTGGACATAAGATTCCAGCGTGCCGATATCGTAGACGCCCTTATGACCTACTACGCCGTTGTATTTATTCCACCAACGATACGTTTGAACGGAATTACCGCTGGAGTTCATCGCGCCGCCTTTGTAACGGGTGAAATCCAAATCTGCATAAACATCATTGGACTCATTAATCGTCAGATTGAGACGACCGCCGATGTTGCCGGTAAAGCCATCCGTGGGTGAATGCGCTGCATATGGGTTTTTACCTGCCGTTGCATTCGGTTTCCTTAGGTGGGATGCCTCGCGCTCGAGATAACGTCCGCGGAGCAGCAATGACGCAACATTTTCTTTAAGCGGAATACCGAGATAAACGCCCGTTCCCCAGCGATTGCCATAGTCATCGTCGTTTTGGAACTGTGTACGGTCAATGGAGATCGTTCCGGTAAATTCGTCGACATGCTTCTTGGTAATGATGTTCACCACGCCGCCGACTGCATCGGAGCCATAAATGGTCGAGGCCGGTCCGCGGATCACTTCAATGCGTTCAATAGCCCCCACGGGCGGCATAAAGATACGCCCGGGGTCAAACCCATTGTTGACCATGCTTTCAGAAGTATTCTGACGACGGCCGTCAACCAGGATCATGGTGTAGTTGGACCCAAAACCGCGGATAGAGATATCCGCTGCGCCCATCTTGTTCTGAGAGATATCAACGCCCGGAACATCACCAACGGCACTGCCGATATCGGTGATGGGTTTTGAGGCGAGTTCTTTCTCGGTGATGACGGAAACGCTTGCTGGCGCTTCAGAGGTGTCCTGCGCATAGCCGGCAGCAGAAACGACGGATGTATCAAGCGTCGTATAGGCAGTCTGACCGCCGTCGTCTGCATAGGCTGCGGATACAGCAGCGGCAAGCGGAAGCAGGATGAGGGAAGTGCGTCGGTAAGTCATGGGTTGATTCTGTAGTTGGCGGCCTGGCCCGAAGCGGCCGCGGTTTGCGGAACTGCGGTCGAAAGAGTTTTCACTTCTGCGGCCACACGCCGCATACTACAGAACACAATCGAGAATCATTTTTATTAGCATTCTAATATCACTGCTAAACAGAAATGATTATCTATATCAAAATTTATGCTTGGTTTACACTGATTTGCAGGTTCAAACCCGAGTAAATGCGGGTTCACCGCCGTATTTCATCTTTACGAAGGTATAGACGGCGGGAAAGCTGAAAAGTCTCAGCATTTTGAATTTGCTGAGTTTTTACTGAGGCTCTTCGTAAATAAATGTAACTAAACGAAACAAAAGTACATGGTTCGTTTACATAAAGCAATTGCCATTCAGGCTTTTCAGAGCTTCTCCTCACAAACCGCCCGGATGTCTCTATAGGCATCCGAGACGGTTTGCTGGCTCAGAAGACTGCTGTGGGTTATTGGCGATTAGAAGGTATACGTGTACCCCAGCCAAACATTGCGGCCATCAAAGAACTCACGATAGACATTGCTGCCGTCAGCGCCATACTCAAGGCCTTTGTCAAAGACATTGTTGAGCGCGGCAGAGAAGTGATGCTGCTTCTCAAAGGTGTAGTTCACGCCGATGTCAACCTGTGTGTAGTTTTTGTATTTAGTGCTGCTGTATGTGGCACTGCCGCCCTTGCCGCTCGAAATCTGTTCACTCATTGCATCAAGCTTAGCCAACGCCTTCACAAAGACATTCAGACCGCCGTTGTCATAGTCAGCACGGGCATTGATCGAGTGCCGCGGCATGGAGTTAGGGCGCAGACCATCGTTAACACCGCCTTCGATTTCTGCATGAGTGTAGGTATAACCCCCCTTGAAGCTCACCCCATAGAAAGCCGCAGTTTGGAACAGCAGTTCAACCCCCTTCGCAGTGACCTTCCCGAAATTGACGTCCTGAGCGTCATAATTGCTTTCGTTAACGTAATTGATCTTTACGGTGTCAATCTTGTTCTTGAAATCCGTATAGAAAACACCCGCTGTCACCGAAGCAGCCTGACCGAGCTTCACGGTTGAAGACAATTCGTAATTCCAGCTTTCTTCTGGCTTCAGATCTGGATTGCCGTACGTGTGATTGGGAGCCCCGCGAACCGATACGCTGTAGGCGCCGTCCGTCAGCTGACGAGCTTCGGGCGTACGATAACCGTTGGCCACGCCGCCCTTAATGCTGAAGGCCTCAGCAGGCTTCCACACCAAATAGGCACGAGGCGCAAAGTGGAAGTCGAAGATGTCGCTCCAATGGACGCGGGCGCCTACCGTGGCGATCCAGTTTTCATTGATGAAGTATTCCGACTCGCCAAAGACCGCAATCTGCGTCTGATCAAGCGTCTTTCCGGTGATTTCTGTGCCTTCGTTGAAATTGTCTTTGAAGGTCGAATAATCAACGTCCAAGCCGGTCTGCACAATCATGTCGCCGTAGCCGTCAAGCGACACAGGCGTCTTTAATTTGGTGGCGAACACATAGTGCTTCGAAGACATGAGCGGGTCGGAGAGCGATCCTTTCGTGGTCTTGTTGGCGGTTGCAAGCATGCCTGGGCTTACACCATCTGTTCTGGTTGCAGGACCCGTTTTCGTCTTGATCAGGTCAAGCCCCTGAAACTGGAAATAGGTAGACAAATCGCCGAAGCTGAACCGCCCGTCGTGACCGACAACAACCGCGTATTTGTCAAACCAGCGGTGTGCCTCGTACCCCGCCTGACTTGTCGACATCGAGCCGCCCTTGAAATGCGTGTAGTCAACGTCAAGATAGAGGTCGTTGTTTTCGTTGGGCGAAAGGTTAAGGCGGCCGCCGACATTGCCGGTGTAGCCGTCTGAAGGAGAATGGCTCGCATAGCCGCCGCTCGGCGAATGAAGGTTCGACTTTTCACGGTCAAAATATCGCCCGCGAAGAAGGAGCGACGCAACACCCTCTTTAAGCGGGATGCCGAGGTAGGCCCCCGCGCTCCAGCGGTCGTCCCAATCGCTGTCGGTGAACTGCGTGCGGTCAATTGAAAGCGAACCTGTGAACTGGTTGACATGCTTTTTCATGATGATGTTCACCGCGCCGCCGATGCCGTCAGAACCGTAAATGGTCGAAGCAGGGCCGCGCATCACTTCAACGCGTTCCACTGCCCCGGGCGGCGGCATGAAGATGCCGCCCGCTTCAAAGCCGTTCAAGCTGTTCATGGCAGAGTCCGAGTTCTGTCGGCGTCCGTCAGCCATGAGCAGCGTGTAGTCCGAAGAGAACCCGCGGATATAAATCTGAGAAGTGCCCATCTTGGTAGTCGTGATGTCTACGCCGGGCACATCGCTGACAGCCGTGCCGATATCGCCGATCGGCTTTGTCATCAGTTCCTTGGAATCAATGACGGTGATGGAGGCCGGCGCTTCCCGCGTGTCCTGCGCATAGCCGGAAGCTGAAACAACGGAAGTGTCGAGTGTGGTGTAGCCGTCGTCGGCCGCCCAAGCGGCGGAAACGGCAAGTACAAGCGGAAGCGCTGCCAAAAACTTGTGGTGCTGCATGATTGTGAGAAAAACGGTCAAAGCAACCGTCTTGAGGATTGAGGAAATGGTCATTAAGGAACCGCACGCCGTCCATTGAGGCGGGATTCGACTGGATGAATCGCAGTCTATTGGCGGTCAATGCGAATAATTCTCACCATCACCTTGCACAAACAAGTTTCTTTACAAAATAAATTTCCTAAATTTTCAATGACTTATTATCACTATA
>CDYG01015609.1_pt1 | contig 12459 bp, 10 predicted proteins | sample 554931 | NCBI WGS metagenome assembly CDYG01 (sample SAMEA3182055, study PRJEB8094) | gut metagenome | biome: human; feature: gut; material: Stool; isolation source: human stools | place: Canada | collected 2012-11-13
TTGATTCCGTATTTCATCTATTTGCGGAAAACCCGCACTGCATGGGGAAATGTCTTAGACATCTGTTTATGAGAACAGGTGCAATACGTTGTATGCGGAATCAAGATTGAAGAATTTTGGAGTTCTTCAGAGCAAAAGCCAACAGCAAATGACGAGCTAAGTAAAATGCCCTACGTTTAAACCGTTGTTCTGGCAGCTTGAATGTGCATTCGGCCTGAAAATATGTTGTTTTCATTGTCAGATCCTGCAGATTCACCTGCCGTGTTTTGGGAGGGGTCTTTCGTTTCGAGGACGTTCGCTTTGTCTTTTGAATGCAGGATGAAAGACGCAATGCATGAGACTGATAGATTTGAGTCGCAAAGAAGCAAAAATCTGAGGCCAACGGGCTGAAAGCGAGAGCTTGGCGGCCTTTGAAGAGGCATCCTTTGGTCGTTCATGTTTGTAAACTAAGAGCGGCTATCTGGAACAATGTTTAAACCTGGGCAGTCACATCAAATCCTTACGGAAGAAAGTAAGGTTTCGCAGGCTATGGAAGGTTTTCCAGCGGAGCTCAGGCGGCTAAAATGAACCGTTTGAACCTCTGCAGATTTTCCGGGCGGCGGCCAGTCTTCTGGAATGTTCTGCGGAAGGAGTTTTTCAATACCTCAAGCGCAGGTTCGTCATGTCCAATGCAGCAGCTCCAGAAGATGTCGAGAAGCTTTCCTTTGAAGACGCACTCGACGAGCTCGAACGCATTACAGCTGAGATGGCCTCCGGCAATGCCACGCTAGATCAGAGCGTCAAGAGTTATGAGCGCGGCGCGCAGCTGCTTAAGCGCTGCCGAGCAGAGCTCAATCGCGCCCGTCAGTCGATCGAGCGCATTCGTGTGGAGGACGGTGAGGTTAAGCGTCAAACGTCTGACGCTTCCGCTTCTGAAGCACCCATCCCTTCTGCCGATACTCTCAATGAGGATGATCTTCCCTTTTAACCGGGCAGCAACCTCGCTGCGTCCTGCACAACCTTTTATAGAAGAAAGCCCTCATGTCGACGATCCCGACGACCTCAGCCGCCGAACTCGAGTTCCAACGATGGATGAAGGAGCGTGTCAGCCACTTTGAGTGGTTTGCCGAAAAAATGCTGCCGCAGACGGGCATCGGTGCCAAACGTCTTGTGGGGGCTATGCGCTATTCGCTCCTTGGCGGCGGAAAGCGCATTCGGCCGCTGCTTTGTTATGCCGCCGGTGCCGTATCAGGCGCTCCGGAGGAGGTGCTTGATCGCGCCGCGCTCGCGCTTGAAATGATTCACAGCTACAGTCTCGTGCACGACGACATGCCCTCCATGGACAACGACACGCTCCGCCGAGGCCGTGCCACGACGCATGTGCGCTACGGCGAAGCGATGGCGATGCTTGCGGGCGATGCGCTGCAGACTGAGGCCTTTACTGTGCTGTCGTCGCCCTCGGTGCCGCCCGAAGCTGCGCAGCGTCTCGTGCAGACCTTGGCCCGTGCCGCCGGCGTCTGGGGCATGTGCGGCGGCCAGGCGCTTGATTTGGAAATGGTGGGGCAAAAACCCGGAGCGGCTGAACTCTCTCGAATGCAGGCGATGAAGACGGGCGCCATGATCATGGCCGCCGTCCTCATGGGCGCTCAGTCGGGCATTTGGACCGCGCTTGGAGATCAGGCGAAGGCGGGGCTTGCTGCTTATGCGGATGCCCTCGGCGTGGCCTTCCAAGTCGTGGACGATATTCTCGACTGCACGCAGGATACGATGACTTTGGGAAAAACTGCCGGCAAAGATGCCAAGGACGACAAGCCTACCTGGGTTTCACTTTTAGGACTCGACGGCGCCAAGGCACGTGCCAAAGCGCTGGAAAAGGATGCCGAAAAAGCGCTGCAGCTCCTTGCGGCTGACCCGGCAGTGCCGGCCGGCGCTGAAGCGCGGCTGCGCGAAATTGCGCTTTATGTCGTGCGCCGCACGCATTGAATCGACGTGACTTGATTAAAAAAGAAAGCAAACCCCATAACGGTGACTGCGGAGACGGGCGGATGAGTATGAGCGAAGAGAAGAACCCCATTCCCTTTGGCGAGCCAATGGACTATCCGGTACTCGACAAGATATCGGCGCCAGAGGATTTGAGGAAACTTCCGGAATCCTCGCTCCCAGAGCTTGCCAGAGAACTGCGGCACTTCATTGTGGATTCCGTCTCTAAGACGGGCGGCCATCTCTCGAGCTCTTTGGGAGCGGTAGAGCTCGCCATTGCGCTCCACTACGTCTTCAATACGCCCTACGACCGCATTGTCTGGGATGTGGGACATCAGGCCTATGCACATAAGATTCTGACCGGCCGCAGAGAAGGCATGGCCAAACTGCGCCAGCTTGGCGGCATTTCAGGGTTTCCTAAGCGCTCAGAATCCGAATACGACGCTTTCGGTACGGCGCACAGCTCAACCTCTATTTCGGCAGCGCTCGGCATGGCCGTAGCAGCCCGTTTGGCGGGCGAACGTGACCGCTGGGCCATCGCTGTGATCGGTGACGGTGCGCTCACCGGGGGTATGGCGATTGAGGCGCTCAACGATGCGGGGGTTTGGAAAAAGGGGGTAAAGCTCCTGGTAATCGTTAACGACAACGACTGCTCCATTTCGCCGCCGGCGGGTGCGCTTTCCAAAAATCTAGCCAAGATCGTCTCGACGAGAGCCTTCAACTGTGCCCGCGAGATCAGCAAGCGCGTGCTCAAGCCCGTGCCGCATCTTTGGGAAGTGGCTAAGCTCATGGAACGGCAGACTATCGGGTTTTTCAGTCCTCAGGCCGCGCTTTTTTCCACGTTTGACCTCAATTACTACGGTCCTGTCGACGGACATGACATCTTTGCGCTTGTTGAAGTCTTGAAAAATCTTCGGCAGATGGACTGCCCGATGGTGCTCCATACGGCCACCATCAAGGGCAAGGGCTATGCCTTTGCCGAAGCCGATCCGACGCTTTATCACGGCGTGTCGCCTTTCAATCCGAAAGTCGGCATTGTCAAGTCCGGAAAACCCTTTGCGCCAACCTATACGCAGATCTTCAGCCGCTGGGTGAACAGTATGGCGGCCCGCGACCATCGCCTTTATGCCATCACACCGGCCATGCGTGAGGGCTCCGGTCTCGTTGAATTTGAGAAAAACTTTCCGGACCGCTATCGCGATGTGGCCATTGCCGAGCAGCATGCCGTCACTTATGCTGCTGGTCTGGCATGCGGCGGTCTGAAGCCCGTTGTAGCGATCTATTCCACATTTCTGCAGCGCGCACTCGATCAGCTCATTCATGATGTGGCGCTGCAGAATCTTCCGGTGATGTTTGCCGTCGACCGCGGCGGCATCGTAGGGGCGGACGGCGCAACACATCAGGGTGTTTTCGATATTGCTGAACTCCGCAGTGTGCCGAATATGACCGTGATGACGCCCTCCAACGAACGAGAAACACGGCTTCTGCTCAACACGGCTTTTGCCATGGATACCCCGGCCGCAGTGCGCTATCCGCGCGGCAAGGGACCGGGCACGGATCCCGGAGAGGATTTCGAAACGGTGGAGATTGGCCGCGCGCTGAAGCGGCGAACCGGCACTCGCACGGCCTTTTTGGGTTTTGGTTCTATGACCAATGTGCTCGAGAAGGCAGCGCAAAATTTGGACGGCACGCTTTGGGACATGCGCTTTGTGAAGCCGATTGACCGCGAGGCGGTCATTGAAGCTGCCCGTACGCATGATCTGATTGTGACCGCTGAAGAAGGCGTGCTGGCGGGCGGGGCGGGCGACGCGGTCATGGAAGTGATTGCCGAGGCCGGCCTCACCACTCCTATGCTGTGCTTTGGCATTCCTGACGAATTTATTGAGCAGGGCACCCAGGCAGAGATATACGAAATGCTGGGGTTGACGCCCGAAGCGGTTGAAGCCAAAGTGGTCGAGCGGCTAGCCCAGCTCTCCTGATGCCTGCAGCCGCGCGGCAGCAGACTTCATTTAGGTCGCCGGAAAGCGGTTGGGAAAGGATCTGCGCGCTTTGGCCGCGGGAGGCATCATCAGACTGACTACCACGGGGCGGCTCTCACCGCCTCGCGCTTATGCGCCGCAGAAGCGGGCGCTTGTCTTCCTATAATGGTCTGAATGACCGCTCGCTCCGGGCGGCTGAAGAGATGTTGGAATCCGCCATGCTCAAGATCGAATACGACAAGCCGCTTGCCGCCCTCACGACCTTTCACCTGCGTGCCAATGCTGAGGCCTGGGTTGAAGTTGCCTCGTTGGAAGATATTCGCGATGCACTCAGCGTAGCGAAGGGCCGCGGTTGGCAGACGACGATTTTAGGGGGCGGTTCGAATGTTGTCCCGATGCCGTTGGTGCCGGGCCTTGTCATCCATCCGGTATTTCGCGGAATCCATGAAGCGCAAAGCGAAAGCGGCTCCCTTGTCGTCGTCGTTGGGGCTGCCGAAGCGCTTGATGATTTGGTTCGCTACACCGTCGGAAAAGGATTGGGCGGGCTCGAAAATCTCGCTGCCATTCCAGGCTCTGTCGGCGGCGCGGTCGTCCAGAATGCCGGCGCCTACGGCGTTGAAATGGCCGAAAGAATCGCCTGGGTGCGCGTTTATGATCCGGATATCGATGATTGCCGAACTCTGACGCCGACAGAGTGCGATTTTGGTTATCGCACGAGCATCTTCAAGTCCAAGGCCGGGTCTCGCCTCATCATTACAGAGGCGGCCTTTGTGCTTCCTCAGGTTTGGCAACCGGTGACGGCTTATAAAGGCCTCTCTTCGCTCTTTGCCGACCGAGATCCGGCGTCTGTAACGCCGGCTGAAATTGAAACTGCTGTGCGAAATCTTCGTGCCCAGAAACTGCCCGATCCTTCGCAAACGGGCAGTGCCGGATCCTTCTTTAAGAACCCGGTAGTCACGAAACTGAAGGCGCGGGAACTCATTACGCTTCACCCCAATCTGGTGTCCTATCCGCTTGCCGGCGGGCGCGCTAAGCTCGCTGCCGGGTGGCTCATTGAGGCTGCAGGACTGAAAGGCCTCTCCTCGGGCGATGCGGCCGTTTGGCCGGCACATGCGCTTATTCTGATCAACCGCGGCAGGGCGACGGGTGAGGATGTTCTCAAGCTCGGCCGTGAAATCGCCGAACGGGTTGAACGCCGATTTGGGGTTGTGCTGGAACCGGAACCGATCTTTCTGGGCAAAGATTTCCGCTGAACGATGAAGCGGCAGCACCGCGCAACAGCTCGTTACGCCTTTTGGTGTTTCCCCTAAGTTTTTCGTTCCTCAATATGCTCGTCTAAGGCGACAATGTCGCTTCGGGGAAGTGAGTTTCGTTTGCACCATTCGGTGCCGATGAACTTGTGAGGCCGTTCAAAAGGGGAAAGCATGCAGGAAAAGAAAAAAGTGTCGTCGTCGTCGGCTGTGAATGCCGTCGGCACTTACAGCTTAGGCGAAGAGATTGCCAATGCAGTGACGCACGGTCTGGCGGTTCTGCTTTCGATTGCCGGTCTCGTTCTGATGATTATCTTTGCTGTTCGTCAGTCGGCCGGCGCTCTGGCCATCGTCAGCACATCGATTTTCGGTGCGTCGATGATCATCCTTTATACGGTTTCGACGCTCTACCACGCGATTCCGAATCTGCGTGCCAAACGTGTGCTGCAGGTATTGGACCACAGTGCGATTTACATCCTGATTGCGGGGAGCTATACGCCGTTTTGTCTGATTACGCTCGGCGGCACCACGGGCATTGTGCTTTGCTCGGTGGTGTGGACCATTGCACTTTTTGGGGCATGCTTTCAGCCCTTGCTTTTAAGAGCGGCGGATTGGCTCAACTGCGTGCTCTACCTCGCGCTCGGCTGGTGCATTGTGTTTGTCGCCGAACCTTTGATTGAATCGCTGCCGACGGGCGGTCTTTGGCTTTTGGCGGCAGGCGGCATCACTTATTCGCTCGGCATCATCTTCTATTTGTGGGAGAAGCTCCCCTATAACCATGCCGTCTGGCATGTGTTTGTGCTGGCGGGGACCATGCTGCAGTTCTTTGCAGTGCTTTTTTATGTGATTCCGCATGGAACGGCGGCGTGAGGTCTGACGTCCGAAGCTTCTCGGGCAGCACTCAGGTTTAAAGTCAAAACAAATGCGGCGCATCGCTTTTTTAGAAGAGCGGTGCGCCGCGTTTTAGAGGCTTGAAGCGCGTGAGATCAGCCGTTTGACCTCATTTTGCGCAGATGCCATCAGGCCTTCTTGGCACCCTTTGCCTTGGCGCGGGCGGCCGCATCCTGAGCGGCATGGCGGCCGAAAATAACCGCGGCCGTCAGCTGAGAGCCGACGATGTAGTTCCAGTAGAACAGTCCGCCAATAGCATTGCCGGCTGCGTACAGACCCGGAACCGGCTGCTGCTCGGCATTGAGAACCTGTCCTTTGGCGTTGATCTTCGGGCCGCCGAAGGTGGCAGTCATGCCGCCGGAGAAGGGAAGCGCGAGGAACGGAGCCTTGGCAACCAAGCGCGGCTCCTTGAGCGTATTGCCCGGTGTGAGGGCTGCGGCCTTCCCGGACTTCACAGCCTCGTTGTAGCCTTCCATCGTCTTGGTAAAGACTTCGGGGTCGACCCCCATCTGCTTGGCGAGCTCAGCGTAGGTGTCGGCCTGATAGACCGGCGCTTTCTTCGCACGATAGCGGTCCAGACGCGTGGCCACCGTATCGTTTTCGAGCACCGCACTGTCAATCACGATATAGGCGAGATTGTTGCGCGTGATGACCGGAAGCTCCTTGGCCATTTCAACGTAGGTCTTGGCTTCGTTGATGATGCGGTCGCCGTTCGTGCCGACGATTACGCCGTAATTGACGAGGGTAGACGGGTTCGCCTGCGTCTGGGCGTGAATCGGACCGCCATGGAACTGGTCCATATTCATGTAGTACGGGAAGAAGGGCCGCGTGAGTTCGACGTTCTCGCCCATCAGATAGGGAGAACCGCGCAGCGGCATCCAGGCTACGCCGCCGCCCATGTACTTGCAGACCATTTCCTTATTGGCATGGAAACCGCCCGTGGCCATCAGAACGCCGCCCTTGGCGTGGAAGACCACTTCGCCTTCGGTCTTGGAGACTGCTCGGACGCCCGTGCACTCAAGCGTCGGCGTTTTCAGAAGTTCAATGACTTTGGTGTTTGTAAAGAACTTGATCTTCGGATTCTTTTTAACTTGTTCGAGCAGCTGCGTGATGAGCTGCGCGCCGCCCGGCTTCTTCGGGCCGTCGACCACGTGTCCGCGCACAAGCCCCGGCCAAACTTCCTTCACAATCTTCTTGAAGTTGATGCCGACGCGATCATGAAGCCACTGCACGGCGCCAGCGCTTTCATCGGCATATACGCGGGTGAGCTGCGGATCGCCGCGGCCCTGCGAGACCTTCATCATGTCTTCGTAGAAGGCGTCGACTGTATCGGTAAGCCCCTGTTCCTTCTGGACGTAGGTGTTCGTGGCGTTGAAGATGCCGCCCGCGTAGATCGTGTTGCCAAAAGGCATGCCCATTTTTTCAAGGACGGCAACCGTGGCGCCCTGATCAGCAGCTTCGAGCGCTGCGGAAAGGCCCGCACAGCCTGCACCGACCACGACGAAGTCGAATTTGTAATCCTTCGCTTGGCTGGCCGGTTTGGCCTCGGCAGCTCCGGCTCCAAGCATTGTGCCGGCGGCGGCTGCCGCACCAAAGAGTCCGCTCTTGAGAGCGTCGCGGCGATTGAGTGAATTCATGGAATTGCTCCTTTCCTTATTCGTATGCACCGAATGCGCCAGCTCAACAGTTGTCGGCGGGCGACTCGTGTTCGGATGTTTGATTCTCATGCCGGAGGACCACTACGTAGCCCGGCATTAAATCAAGTTAACGGATAATAACAATTCTCATTCTCATCAATCGTCTACAAAAGTAACGGTTCGAAAAGCTTCTCTCAAGCGGCTTGAAGCTTGCCCGAGTGGATGACAAAAAAAGGGCGTCAGGAGAAGCGTGCCCATCGATTGGCGAAGATCAGCAGAGGGGTTACAGGCGGAAAGCAACGGCATTCAGAAAAAATGTCATGCCGCTACAAAATCGCCAGATAAAACAAAGCCCCGAACCAGTGACTATTCGGGGCTTCGTTGATGAAGCAGTCGGGAATCCCCGCGGCGCCTGAGGGAACAGCCGCAGTCGGATTCAGGGCTTCAATTAGGCGAGGGCCTTAATCTCGGCGGCGAGACGGCTCTTGTGGCGTGCCGCGGCATTGCCGTGGAGCACACCCTTGCGGGCCATCTTGTCGATCGTGGATTCGGCAGCCTTGAAGGCTTCCTGGGCAGCAGCCTTGTCGCCGGCGGCGACGAGCTTGCGCACCTTCTTGATGGCGGTGCGGTACTGGCTGCGCTGGGCGGCGAGATGCAGGTTGCGCGCAACCGTCTGACGGGCGCGCTTGCGAGCTTGCTTGGTGTTAGCCATTTTTTTGAATTGTCCTAAAAATCAGTCGACGATCTGTTTTTGATTCCGATCGCCGCTGCAAACTTGTCGCGAGCGTGGGCTCGACCGGTAAGTAGGTTGTCTTTCCGGGCTTTTAGAGAACAATTCCCGGTCGATACTGCGCTCAAAAAGCGGCACGAGGGAAGTGCTCAGGCTCGAAAAGCCCTAGACTATACCACCTTTAAAAAACAAAAGGACAGCGACGAGATGGTTTTCTTCATTTCGTACGCTGTTGCTCGCTATCCATGTCGCTATTCAAATCTGCCGCTACGATCTCCGCACTCACTCTGGCTTCACGCATCACGGGTGTGATTCGTGACATGCTGATTGCCCGATATTTTGGCGCTACGGCTGCGACCGATGCGTTTTACGTTGCATTCCGCCTTCCCAACATGCTTCGGCGGCTTTTTGCCGAAGGTGCCTTTCAGCAGGCTTTTGTGCCGATGCTTTCCGACGTTCATGCCAACTCGTCGCCGGAGGCTGAAAAGCGCTTTATCGATCATGTGTTCACAGTGCTTGCTGCAGCGGTGCTGCTGGCAAGCGTTCTGGGCGTCTTAGCCGCGCCGCTTCTCGTGTGGCTCATTGCGAGCGGTCTGCGCGAGACGCCGGAGGCCTTTGATCTGGCAGCGGCGCTCACGCGTGTGATGTTTCCCTACATTGCTTTCATGAGCTTAGTGGCGCTCGCAGCGAGCATCCTCAATACGCTCAAGAAGTTTGCGATTCCTGCGGCCACGCCGATTCTGCTCAATCTCTCCTTTATTGTCTGCTCGGTGGTGCTCGCGCCGAGACTTGAAGAACCCATTTGGACGCTTGCCGCCGCCGTTGTGCTCGGGGGCGTACTGCAGCTGGCTGCTCAGATACTTGCACTGGCGCGGCTTGGCGTATTCGTGCGTCCGCGCTCTCTTAAAGAGAGCCTCGGCGACTCAGCCGTGCGGCGCGTACTCGCTTTGATGGCCCCGGCTGTTTTCGGTGTGGGCGTGGCGCAGCTCTCCATCCTCATCAACACCAACATTGCGAGCTGGCTCGGGCATGGCGCCGTGACGTGGCTCAATTACGCCGACCGTCTGATGGAATTCCCAACGGCGCTTTTGGGCGTTGCTTTGGGCACCGTGCTGCTGCCGAGTCTTTCGGCAGCTTATGCCAAAGGCAATGAAGTCCGCTACAACGCTCTTCTGGACCACGGGCTGCGGCTCGTCGTGCTGGTTGGCGTTCCAGCGGCGGTAGGGCTTTGGCTTACGGCAGAGCTCTTGGTGAGCTTTCTATTTCAGGGCCGCAGCTTTACGCCGACAGATGTGCATCAGACAGCGATAGCTGTAGTGGGCTATGCCGTCGGTCTCATTGGACTCATCGGTCTCAAGATCATTGCGCCCGCCTTCTATGCACGTAAAGACATTCGCACCCCGGTGCGCGCAGCGATGGCTTCGCTCGCTGCTGTGCAGGCCATTAACCTCGTGGTGGTGCCGCTTTTTGCGCATGCGGGCTTGGCGCTCTCCGTCGGTCTGGGGAGCCTCGTCAACAGCGGCATTCTGCTTTGCGTGCTGCGCCGCCGCGGCATTTATTCGCCGGCGGCGGGCTGGCTCAAGATCTGGCTGCGCACCGCTGCAGCTGTTGCACTTATGGGCGCGGCGGTATGGTGGGGACAACAGGGCATTGACTGGACGACGCTCTCGTGGAAAATGCGCGGGCTTGGCGTCTGCGCAGTGGTGGCGGGTGCAGCCGTCATCTATTTCGGATCGCTTTTTGCTTTGGGGTGGCGTCCTCGAGAACTCCGTCCCGTGAAAGAGTAATCCGCGCGGTCTGAGCTCACGCCGCCGATCTCCCGCGCTCAGACGAAAAAGCCCGGAGGTTCACTCTTCAGAGCACCCATATAGGCTCGGCCGATCGCCGGTGCGTATGGCTTAATCGTCGGCGTTAAGCGCTTTTTGCTCTTCTTCTTCGGCGGCGGCGTCGAGCTCTTCGAGCGTGGCAAAGGGCATTTCTGCGGGCCATGCAACCAGCTCGTCTTCGGTGAGGACGTTGAGCGCTTCAGAGCCGAGGTAAGCGGTGTTCACCGCGTAGTTAAGTTTGGCATACACCTCGACGAGGTCGCGGCGCAGGAGCTCAGAGGCAGTCTCTTTATCGGTATGCGCTTCGAGTTTTTCGAGCGCGGCAGCCAGCGATTCGGCGGCGTCAGCAAGGGTCGCATGGAGCCAGGGAGCGGAGACTTCTGACATGGAGAGCCTCGTAAGTAAGAGAAGGGTTAAAAAGATGCTTCATTCTAAGACTTCAGAAGCCGGGATATTGGGGCGTCGTGGGGCACTAAAGCCATGGGAGTGACGCTCAAAAGCTCAAAAGTCACTTTGGAAGCGACAAGGCGACTATTTAAGGGCGCCCCGGGCAGCGGCTGCCCTCCGGCTTAAAGTGAAATGCGGCGTTAAGGTTTGCTCTCTATGCTTAGAAACACCCGCGGCATCCGCTCATGCATGAATCGAGTGCGGCGGATGACAGAACAAAATACTTCGAGCGCGCACCTTCTTCGGGCAGCGCGCCGTTCCTCAAGGATCACCCGAAATGCCCCAAAGCAAAACGCATTCAAGCCGCGCCAAAAAGCTCGCCAAGCGCCGCGCTGATCAGCAGCGCCGTGCAGTACCACAGACTTATGTGGTGATGCTCGACCAACTGCGCGCGGTGCTCAATAAACGCTTTTATGAAGAACAGGGCTTCCCACATCTGGAAATCCTTGCCGAACACTATAAGGGGCCCGTGACCACGGGACATCTTTCAAATTACTTCGAACTGCAGCATTTTTTCATCGGCATGGGAGCAGCCATGGCCAATGCGCTCTCTCCCGAGCGCAAGTTCTCGATGGAGCAGCGTGAAGACCATTGCGCGGCCGTCGCTTATGCGATTGCTGCGACCATTCTTGACCTGCGCGAAGACTTCCGCGATGTATCGGGCTGGGCGGGCCCGCGGGCGCTCGAAATCCTCCGCAGCCGCTGGGGCCAGTCCAAGATGGCCTACGCCGGCATTACCGACACGGCGAAGTTTATGGACGACCGCAGCATGGCCTGCTACTTCGGCATGGACTTTGTAATGACGTTCCTCGATCTCACGGGGGAACTTGCGCAGTTCGGCAGCGAGAATGTCTTCTCCGTGACAACCTGCAAGGATGAGGTGATTTCTGCCTTTACGAGCTACCTGACGTCAGATCCTGCGCTTGGCGGTTCGCGTCTGGTCGATCTGCAGGAGATTATTGAGGACAACACGGTAACCGCAGAGTTTAAGAGCGACTATCCGAATTGGCGGCCTGAATCCGCTGATGCTTTCAATACGATGCTGGTCGGCTACAACGCGCTTTCTCCCGCCGATACGGCCTATCTCGAGGAGCTCGTAGCGGATCCGCACTTTAAGCACGATATGCGTGCGCTCTATGTGCGTGCGGAACCGAGCGATTCCGAACAGGGGATGAGAGAAGAAATTGTGATGGGCTATGCGCTGCGCTACGGCCCCCGGTCCAAAGCGGCTTTTGCGGCTGGACGCGATCCCACGGAAGAAGAAATGGATCAGGACGCAGAGGTGATCAATCTGCTGGTCATGACGACTTTTAGCTACGCTGATCCGGCCTTTGTTCCGGGGGTGGACGATGATCCGGCCGGCAGTGAAGCGCGCGGAGACGATGAAGGCGATTCGCATGTCTACCGCATGACGGCGGCGCCTCAGGTGGAAGATGTCTTTAAATCCTGGAAAGCGGGTGTTCTGACCGCAGGGAAACCAAAAGATACGGCCGAGTAAGATTGGTCTCGCATAAAAAACAGAAAACCGCTCGCGGCTATGCCAAAAAGGCGCGCGAGCGGTTTTTTTGGTGCGCCCGGCAGCGCACGTGTGATTGTGTGGTGAAAGTCCACTGTCCGCCCGGTCGCGGGAAGGACTAGCAACTCGGCAGAGTCGAGGAGGCAACGAATCGATGAAGGAAGCCGATAGCAAACCGCCAGCCTGACAAACAGGAATCGGATATGAGGCACAAGGTCTGGGAG
>CDYG01028652.1_pt1 | contig 11970 bp, 17 predicted proteins | sample 554931 | NCBI WGS metagenome assembly CDYG01 (sample SAMEA3182055, study PRJEB8094) | gut metagenome | biome: human; feature: gut; material: Stool; isolation source: human stools | place: Canada | collected 2012-11-13
ACTGAATCCACAACCTAACTTTAGAAACCGCCGGATGCCGAACGGCACGTCCGGTGGTGTGGGAGGGAGCGAGGTGCAAACCCGCTCTCTACCCGATTCCGCCCATGGCGATATTCCCATGGCTATGCAGGCCGTGCATCGCGGAGCCATGGATTTTCTGGTCAAGCCCGCTGCGCCTGATGTGCTTCTGGCTGCGGTGGAAAAAGCAGTGAAGAAAAATTTGGCAGATATCGCTGCCGAAGCCGGGCAGGTGGACTTAGCTCAAAAAGCAGCGCTCCTCACTGAACGTGAACTTGAGGTGGCGAGGCTTGTGGCTCAAGGACTGCTCAATAAGCAAATCGCCGATCGACTATCTATTTCATTGCCGACCGTTAAACTCCATCGCGGCAATGCGGCAAGAAAGCTGGGCGTGCGGTCGGCTGTCGCAATGGCCAAGGCATTGGAGATGGCAGGGCTTCTTGCCGAGACCGACAAAGCGGGAGGTTCGTCATGACGATTTCCCGCAGGAAGCTCGTTGGAGCGGCGGGTCTGTTGCCTCCTTTTGCTGCCGCCTTCACGCTTTCCTCCGCAGTGAATGCTTCGGAGCCTGAAACGAGTGATGCTGAAAGCTGCAGCGTGGCAGTCATCGGGGCAGGGGCAGCGGGACTTGCGGCAGCAATCGCCGCTAAGGAAGCGGGAGCGGTTCGTGTGGTCGTGCTCGAAAAAACAGCACTTGCGGGCGGCCACATGATGGTGAGTTCCGGCATGCTCAATGCCGTTGACCCTGAAGGGCAAAGGCGTTCTGGCCGAACCGATTCAGTGGAGCATTTTTTTCGCGACACCTATGAGGGCGGCGGCGGTCTGGGCGATCCGGACCTCATCGCAACGATGGTGCGATCGAGTGCTGACGTCTTTGCTTGGCTCAAGAGCCTGGGGGTTGAATTTGATCCCGCGCTTTATGAAGCCTACACCGGTGTCTATCCTCGCGCGCATCGAACGATCCAAGCGCGAAGCGGCATGGCATACAGCCGCGCTTTAATGCGTCGTGCCCGCAAGCTCGGTGTCGAGGTACGCTACCGCCAACGGGTCGAAGCGCTCGTGATGCATAACGGCCGCGTGCTTGGCGTTGAATTGACCGATATGGATGCGGATTCGCCCCAGCACAAAACATTGATGGCCAAGTCGGTGGTCATTGCCTCAGGCGGTTTCGGCGCCAATCGCCTGATGCGTGCTCGGTGGGCACCATGGATTTCCATGGATTTGGGGACTACATACAGCCCGGGGCGAATTGAAGAAGATCCGGCAACGGGTGACGGCATCCGCATGGCCGAAGCTGTCGGTGCAGGTTTGGTCGGTATGGAGTATGTCCTTGCCATTCCTTTCTGGGGCGGACGAGTGCTCGACTATCCCGGAGCAGAAATTTTCCTCACTGCCCGCGGCGAAAGATTCACCGATGAAACGGCCTCGTGGGATACCGTGCTTGCCGATCTGACTGCTGCAGGGGGAAGTGAATTTTGGGTGATTACGGATAGCCGCAGCCGAAAAGGTGCGACTTTTGCGACGAAGGTTCAGCAGGGATTAGTGGAGAGTGCAGCATCACTCAAAGAGCTTGCAAAAAAGATGAACATTTCGTCAGCTCAGCTCTCCGAAGTGTTTGCCCGCTATAACGAAGCGGCAAGGACTGGCGCGGATCCGGATTTCGGACGAACGCGGTTTCTGCAGGAATTGAAGGAGCCGCCCTTTTACTTTGGCCGAGAACGGTTCGAAGTGCATTACACGTGCGGCGGCATCGCCATTAATCCCAAGGCAGAAGTGCTTTATGCAGGCAGTCAAAAGCGGCCCGTCCTTGGGCTCTATGCAGCGGGTGAAGTCACCGGCGGCGTGCATGGAAAATTCCGTTTGGGCGGCAGCGGACTGCTTGATGCATTTGTGTTCGGTCGTATTGCTGGACGGAACGCGGCGCAAACGAGTCTTATCGACACAATGCGGTAGAGTTTGGCGCTCATTCTGTTGACTTTTCTTCTCCCGGAGCCTGCTTAAACATGTTTTATGAACGCAGCTGTTTTATTTTTGATTTGGACGGCACGCTGATTGATTCGCTTGGCGTTTGGAGTCAGGTGGATCAAGAGCTGATGCGCCGCTTGTCAAACGGCCGCGTAATGCTCTCCGAGGATGAAGCAGGAACGCTTCGCATACGGGCGATGAAGACCTACGGCGAGGGGTCTGATGCTTATTTGAAGTACATGGCTGATCTCAAGCGTGCTTTTGACCTGCCTGGAACCCCTGAAGAAATTCATTTTCAGCGCTACAGCCTCGCTCAGGAATTTTTGCGCACACGCGTGCACTATCGCGAAGGGGCGGCAGAGCTCATCAAATACCTCAAGGCACTCGGCAAGAAGCTCGCGATCGTTACCACAACTCGTAGGCGCAACATTGATGTTTATGCCTCTCAGAACGAATCGATGATAGCCGCTGCGCCGCTCTCGGAAATCATGGATTTGATTGTGACGAGAGACGATGTCGCACACGTAAAGCCCGATCCAGAAGGTTTTTACAAAGTGCTCGAAGCATTAAAGGCAGAGCCCGAGGAATGCATCATGGTGGAGGATGCACTTCCCGGCATTCGCGGCGCAAAGGCGGCCGGGATCGATTCAGTCGTGATTGAAGAGCGACATAACGCCGATGACCGAGTGCAGCTCGAAGCTGCCGCATTGGCGCGATTTGCGTCGCCGGCAGCGCTTTTAAAAGAAATTCAGGCAGAAATAGGGGCCGCAGCGGGCGGGATCCATTGCATGCGTTCGAGCCGGTGAGGCGGCTCAAGTCCTTGAAGCTGCTCGAAGGTTCGTGATGAATCTGCAATCAGCAGGCTTCCTCACTGTAACACTGTTATTTATTTGATCTTAGAGTAAAAACCCGCGGTAAACCATGAAAAATTGCGCCGACGCATAAGCCGGCCAAAGAATAACGTTCAGTTCTTTCGAACGGTATCTAAAAGAGATACAGTGAATTTGCAGGGCATACAGCTCGATCGAACCGCTTGAGCCCTTCCGCATTTCTGAGCCTCCTTGTGCGGATGATGTGTTCGCGGATACTTCTTTAGTGAGCGCCCTGTTTCCCCCCGCAGCCGGCTTCCTCCTCCCTCCGCTTTGACCGGCTGCGGGATTTTTTTATGCTCGTTTCTGAAGTGGTATGGATTTTTTTTCGACCTGAGCTGGTGCCGCACCCCTGCCGTTTGCTCGGTGCTGCGCGGCCGACAAAACACACTCGAACAGCGTCTCAGAGCGCAAAGCTTCTTCACCATATAATCCTTGAACCAGCGGTCCGTTGAGAGACTGCAGCAACCTTCATCTCACAGTTCTACGATCCCTATGACTCAGGAAGATCCCAACAACATGATGCAGACACACCCTCCTGAGAAGGCACTTTCCGGCGCTCTCTCTATTCGGCCGAGTCTGGCCGATCCGGTCGCAGCCGCAGAGCTTTTCGACTGTGCAGCATCTGATTTTCTTCATGCCGTTTATGGTCAGCACGCAGGTATGGAGTCTGAGGGCGAAAGCGATGAACGCATTGCCGCAATCGTCTTTGGTCTGGCGGCGCTTTTTGAAGATCAAAGCGGTATTGTGGAGCTGCCTGCAGGATTTTCGACGGCAAAGGCGGGTGCCCGACTGCGTCAGCAGCTTGGCCGTCGTCTGAATGCAATGAGTGCGGAGGACCGAAAGCTTTTTGACGACGATGCACAAATCGTCACGCTTGCGGTCAACGTTTTTTTGAAGAACTGCTGATGATGGCCGATGCGTGGTTTCAGACGACTGACCGCGAACCCGATGAAACTGCATTTCACGACTTCCTGTCTCAGGAGACGCTCCATGCCTGGATGCTCGGCTGGGCGGAAAAGATTTTGGGCATTAAAGCGCGCTGACTGCCGCTGCTGCCGTGAAAGGATAAAGGATGGAAAAAACGCTCATCAACCAAGCCGTTAAAAATGCGGTTGGCCAGGAAGGCCGTGAGAACACTTCCGTGCAGGCTGAGAAGACGGATCCCGCAGAGCTTTCCGCACGCGAATTTGAGGATTTTCTGGCGAGCATCGTAACGGGCGTCATTCAGAATGTTGTGGATGTGCGTGCAGGGAAACTCAAACCCGACGAGGCATCGAGCCGTGATGATGCCACTGTGCGCACGCTTGCGCAGATTCTGATGGGCGAGCATGAACGAATTCGTCTTATGCTGGCGCCGGGTACGCCGAAACCCGGTCCAGAGCTCGTTGCTGCAATGAAAGCGAATCTTCCTGCACTTTTTCGCGATCTGCCGCAAGGTGTTGACGCGGGGAATCCCCGTGCGCTCATGGTGCATGCGTCGCGGGTCTTTCTGCGGGAAATCTATACGATGCTTAAAGCCGCGGCGGCCGAAGGCGGCGAGCTTACTCCGGAACGTCTTAAAGTGCGAATCGAACGCACGGCATTTGTTTGGGGGGAGCGCTTTTTGGGCGACACCCTCAACGAAACAGAAGGAATGCGCTGATGAAATGCGGATCCTGCGGCCCTCGGCGCTGCGGCGGAGGGTGTGGTGCAGATTACAGCAGCAGAGCGGATCAAAAACCCAGCCTCGGAGCCATTGATATCGTTGACGGTATTTTTCGGCAGGCGCTGCGCAATATGGCCAAGCGCCTCTCGATGCTTCGTACGGGTGAAATGACGCCCGAGGAGCTCGATGCAGCCAATGAGAAGCTGGTTTTCTGGCTTGCTTCAACATTCTCGGGTGAAAACCGCCATTTTGAGACGGTGGATGAATGGCATCCGTATGGCTTGAGTGACGAACTCGAACGTATCTTTGGCGATCATCTTTCGATTGAAGGCGGTCAAGGCGATGATCGGACCATTGCACGAGCGGCTCGCCTTTTCGTTCGTGAGGGTGAGGCGATGCTTACCGAAGCACTTGAAGCAGGGCTGCCTGCATCGAGTGCCGCTGAGACGGAACCAGCCGTGATCTTTGCTGCACGCTGGGCTAATCTCTTTGCCGGTCAGCTTGCCGAATGGCCGGAGGATTAAAAATGTCGGGAGAACTTGACCCGCGCCTCAAAGCTGAACTCGAGAATCGGCTTCGGGAAGAAGCACTGGGACGCATTTTCCGCGGTCTTTCGCCTGAAGCTATGCGAACGCTTCGTGCCGTGAGCGAAATGCGCAATCGTTCACCTCAGGATGTGCTTCGTGACGAACTCGAAGGCTACATTCTTGAGAAACTCCCGCCAGTTGACGTCGAGGGCATCATTCAGTCGATGGGAAGCAAGTTCTATCAGCTGGGCTGGATGTGCGGTAAGGCCAAGAATTTCATCCGTGCATGGAACCGCAGTCGCGAGGACTGAGGGTTTATGGTTTGCTTTCTCTTCAGCATAAAGGGAAGGCCGCCGTCTCAATGCCCGCTGAAGGGACGCAAGCTTTCGAGAAACCCGAGGCCGATGCCAGTGAACTGCGAGAAGCTGCGCCCCATCTCGTTAGGGACAGCTCAGAGAGCAAAGACCGAGCCGCGCGGGGCCAAGCACATGCATCTATTCGCGCTCCTTGCGGCTGCCGATGGGTTCAATGAAGACCGGATGCGGCTTCTTGTCGGAATCTTCAGCTGCGAGTTTATCGAGTGCTGCCACGCGTTTCTGAATGCGCATCACCGACCAGGTCTGCAGTCCGACTGAGAGTGCAATGAAAGCGAGACCAATGTAGAAAGAAAGGCCGAGATCTTTGGCTTCACCGAAAAGAATCATTGCGAGAATGATGGAATAGATGGGTTCCAAGTTATAGGTGAGGTTGACGGTGAAGGCGGAGATTTTTTCGAGCGACTGAATCTGCAGGATGTACATCCCAATCGTGCAGAAACTCGCGAAGATGAGCAAGTACAGGAAGTTGATTGGGGTTGGCAGGAAAGACTCCGGCGGAGTGATGGAAAGGTACCAAGGCATGAGCACGAGCGCACAGGCCAAACCGCCCAGAAGCTGCCAGCTCATAACCGTCGTTGCGCGATACTTTGCTTTGTACATGCGGAAAAAGACGGCCAGCGCGGCGGCTGCAGCCGCACTCGTCAAACTCAGCATAATGCCGGTTCGGTACTGTGTATCGAAGTGAAAGATGAGCGAAATGCCAAAGACCGTGAGGATCGAAAAGCCGATCTCTTTGATGCTCATGCGCGTACGCGTAATGAGCGGCTCGAGGATGGCAGTAAAAAATCCCATGGAGGAGAACGTGACAATCGTGATGGAGACGTTTGAGGCCTTGATTGCAGCGTAAAAAAGCGTCCATTGAATCATCAGCAGCGCACCGACGGCCATGATGCCGAGACGGTCTTTGGGGCGCACATATTCAATCGTGCGCCGCAGGGCAAGCCATCCCCAGAGCAGGGTGCCGGCGATGATGATTCGCCAAAGCACGATGAAGCCTGGCGACATCGTGATGAGTTTGCCGAAGATGCCAGTCCACCCCGCGAGGAGTACGGAAAGGTGGAGTTGGAGAAAGGCTTTTTTCATATAGAGCAGCGGCTGAATTTGAATGTGATGCGCGATGATAGACGTTTTGCTTTCACTTGAGGCAAGGCTGTGGATGCTTGGTCCAGATATGGAAGGCTGAAAACATCTTGTTTTTTTGTGACGTCTTCTGACGCTAATTTGGCATACACTTTCTGTCTGGATCAAGTTCAATATGCTGAACGCTTGTTCAATAAGGAAAATTTGGCTATTTTGCCAAATTGTGTTAAAACAAAACAAAAAGAATCGAAAGCGCTTGTAGGCGATGATTCCATCGCCGAGCCAGCTGGTTCGAGAGGGAGGTCATATGACCGAAAGAACAAATGGACATGGGATGTACCCGTGGGGCCGACTGGTTCTGTTTGTGCTCTTCCTCATCTTTCTGGCGATCGTTCTGAAGGCGATGGGGTGGTGCGTCGGCGGCGTCTGTGATGTTGGTCTCGATGCTTTGCTGAAGTAGCCTGTCTTGGTCGAATAAGCGAGAAAAACTGAACCGAACTATTGTCATGATCTGAATTCACGGCATGATCTGCTGAAATGAAAGGGCCGGAGAAAATTCAGATTGGGTTCAAGCGGCGTCAAGTTGGATACGGTGGTCCGACGGCGCCGTTTTTGCGTCTTCTGAAGCGGATCGCCTTCATTCATCAATGATGTTTATGGGAAAAACAACTGACGATTGTCGTCTTATTGGCTTTGAGCCCGTTGTCGGCAGTGAGCCGAGAATTTTGATTTTAGGCAGTATGCCGAGTGAAGCTTCATTGGCCGCAGGCTGTTATTACGCGCATCCAAGGAATCGTTTCTGGCCAGTCGTTGGAGAGTGCTTCGGATTTGATCCTGCTCTTCCATATAAAGAGCGGATTGATGCGCTGACGGCATCCGGAGCTGCGCTCTGGGACACTATTGAAAGCTGTGAACGGACGGGGAGCTTAGATTCAGCCATTCTTCGCCCGCAGGTAAACGATTTTCCAGCATTTTTCGCCGCACACCCCACGATAGAACGCGTTTGTCTCAATGGCGGAAAGGCCGCTCAAATGTGGCGCCGTCACGCAGTCCCCGTTCTTACTGCGCATGCCGATATCCTCAAAGATTTGGATGTGCGCGTTCTGCCGTCAACCAGCCCGGCCAACGCCAGAATGGGACTCGAGGACCTGCTTGCGCTTTGGCGGCCGGCTTTGGATGTGCAGTCAAATGTGGGCAAAACGGTGAATAAAATAGTTGCCTAATTTTTAAGCTGCCTTGATGACGCCTGAGATACAGGGGAAATAAGAGTTGCCCACAGCATTCTCCACCCGACTTGTGGATTCTTCATGTGGATAACTCGCTGACGTCAACAGGATTCTCCGTTCCTTGATAAATCGAATGCAAATATCGGATTGAGGCTGGCAGGCATAAAAAAGGCCCGTCAGAACTTATTTTCCGACGGACCTTAGAAACGGAAATCGTATTTCCGTGGTAATGAGAAAGCGCGCAGCTGAATTAGTACAGACCGATCACCTTCCATCAGGCCATACCAATGGTCAGCCAAATCACGACATTCATCGTGCAAATGACAAAGCCGTTGCGCCACCATTCGCCCTGCGAAACGTAGCCGGCACCGAAGATGAGTCCCGGGACAATGGCGGCCAGTGCCCAGTTCGTCCACGTAATTTCCACGCCGACGGCGGAAGCGGCCAGCCCCACACAGAGCGGGTTGCCGGCCATTGAAGTGAGGAACATCATGCAGGTCGTGGCATCGGTGTGATAGCCGACCTGCATCAGGTAAGCGCCGATTTTGCGCGAACTCGGACCTGGCTACGACCCGAAAGCCTCGGAAAGCGAACGAACGATCGGATAGAAGACGCCGCCCCCTCGAGCCGTGGCTGACGGCATGGCCGGCGACACCACCAGTTCAGAGAGTGCAATGGAGTAGCCGAGCGTGAGCGAAGAACGCCCAATCAGCTTGATGATCACATAAGCAATGCGGCGGCCGAATCCAGTTTTGATGAAGGCGCGCGAGAGGAAGAACGCGCAGACGATCAGCCAAATAGTGCCGTTGCCAAAGCCCATCAGGACCTGACTCGTCTTCAGAAGCCCCGTGAAGCAGCAGAAGGTGAGTGAGATGAAGGCAATGGCGCCGATCGGCATCGGGTGAAGAATGAAGCCAAGCACGGTTGCGACGAAAACCGCGAAGATGTGCCAGGCGTCCGGTTTGAGTCCCGCCGGTATCGGCGAGAACCAGATGGCTGCACCGACCACTAAGATGATCAGCCAGTTCCGAAGGGTTGGGTTCATGAGGATTTCTCCTTTCATATGGAGACAAGAGTGCGTAGATTGTTTTTCTCCGTTGGATTGGGGAACACGGAGACATGCGCTCTGCGGCGCTTAAAGTCATCCAGCTCCGCGTTGTTCAACTAAGGAATGCCGATATAAACAGTGTTCACATTGCCGTAAACGGTATTTTGGCTTAAAATTCCACGGCCTCTGGATAATCCGGTGAATTCGGCGTTTTGAACTTAAGGAGTATTTGAAATGTCCGTCAATTGGACTAGGTGTTTCTATTCAAAGCCCGTTTTCATTCAAAGGGATGCATTCATGCATGAGTTTTTTGCATACGCGTTGACAGTGCAGGCCGTACTCTATTCGCAGTCCTCATGAAGGCAAAAAACGCCGATGAAGCTCAGCTTCACCGGCGTCGAAAATGGCTGGCAGACGGTTTAGGTTATTTGGAGAGCGCAGCCTTGGCGGCTGAGGTTCCTGCAGCACGTCCTGAAGCATAGGCAATCAGGAGACTCGTTCCGGGTTCGTAAACACGGCTGTAGAAAGCCCGATTGGCCAGTTCGCCTGCGGCCCAGAGCCCTTGAATGGGCTTGAGCGCATTGTCAAGCACTTGGAAGTCAGGCGTAACAACGAATCCCCCGATCGTTCCGGAAATGACAGGACGGACCTTGACGGCAAAGTAAGGGGCTTGTGCGAGACTGGTGAAATTGATGGGATCGCGGCCAAAGGCAGTATCTTTTCCCGCGGCAGCGTCGGCATTGAGTTTTTCAATCGTTTGCTTGACATTGTCGGCGCGAGCTCCCATGCGGCGGCCAAGTTCTTCAGGCGTGTTGCCGTGAACGACCGTGTCAAATCCCAAGTAATTGCGCAGCGTCTTGGCTTTTTCGGGGTCCTTGCTGTCTGTGAGGAGCCAAACGTCGAGCTGCTGACTCATTTCACTCGTGATATTGGGAAGGTCTTCCTTAACGAAGCGCAGTCCTTTTTCATTGACAAGCGTTGCGCCCGCAAAACCTCGCGGTCCGAGCATGGCGGACGTCATTTCGGGGTAAGCAGGGGCAAATTGAGTGCCCATCAGCCAACTGTCGGAAACTTCCTTGGCACCGACCTGCAGGCCCATCGTCAGTCCGTCGCCCGTGCTGGTTTTAGCTGCGCCGGTGCGCTCCACATAAACAGCCCAGCGCGGCTGGCGGGAAGTTACCTTCATGAGGTCTGCAGCAAAGCCGCCGGACGCGAGCACGACGCTCTTCGCACGGAACGTGAAGCGGTTCTTCCCGTCGGCAGCCGCAACGCCGGAGACGCGGCCGTCGTCAGTCGTCAGAATCTTCCAGACAGGGGTGGCGGTGCGAATGATGCCGCCGAGTTTTTTCACATACTGCTCGAGTTTTTCCACTTCCTCTGCGCCAGCCGGACGAGAGGCGTCGGATGAAATCGGCAGCAGCTGATAGGCGCCGATCCCGTCGGCAGCGGCGGCATTGGCGGAGAACTGCATGCCGACCTTTTTTGTAAGCCAGTCAACCGTTTCAGCGCTTTGCTTAACCAGCGCTTCCACTTGTGCTGCATCGGGCAGATTGGCAGGGGCTCCTTTGACTGAACGCTTTTGATCTTCAAGCCAAAGCTTGGCAAGCCCGGCTGAATCTGCCGGCAAGCCGGACGCTTTCTGAATGTCGGTGCCGGCAGCAGTCACAATGCCGGCGGAAAGCGCTGCGCTGCCGCCCGTATGAGGCGCTTTTTCGAGCACGATGACGCGCGCACCGGATTCGAGTGCTGACGCTGCCGCTGCAAGCCCTGAGGCACCGCCGCCAACGACGATGACGTCTGCCTGCGCCTCTTCACCTTCTGGGAGCGTTGCAGGATCAATGGGTACCGCTTCGTGCGTGAAGAACTTGAGGTCGCCCCCGGCGGCCTGCACGGCCTGACCGACTGCCCGCAGAAGGGCCTCACTGGAACGCGAAGCGCCCGTAACAACATCGACAGACAAGTTTTGTTCACTCACGACCTTTTGGATGATCGTTTTCATCGGTTCATCCGCAATGTACGGAACTTCATCGCTCTTGAGGATTTCGATGCCGTCAATTCGATTTTCTGACACCGTGGTTTTAACTTCAATCGGGCCGTTCCAGCCGATAGCCGATTCAACATACGCGCCAGGTTTCATTTTGAGGACGTTGGAAGCGTCTTGCGCATCGGCTGAAGCTTGGGCAGCGCTGGTCATAGCCGCGGCGGCAAGCATCACTGCAGCGCAGAGCAGTCGGACGGCAGGAAGGGAGCGATTCGGCACTTTGGGGTCTCCTTAATGGATCCAACCCATGTCCGCAGACACAGGTTTCGATTGTTTTCTCATTTGTATTTGAAGCATCGCGCGCCGGCCTTAATCGCGCCTGAATGAAGCACCCTTCGGGATGGTTCTCTAAAGAAAAGTGCGTAGATGCAGGTATGATCTAAGGCGGCATTCGCCGGAGCTGTCCAACGTATTCCGATTCATCCGGCGCAGTGCAGAGTGTTCAGTTTTTTCAGCCGCCGACTTCGATAGTCCGCGCGCCACCTTAAGGAGAAATTCCATGGCAGATCATGTCCCTCAGCTTGAACCCAAGATGCTCGAGCGTGTTGCAGCGCTTCGCGGTCTTCCAGCCGTGGAGGCCGCTTTTGAGGTCTGTGCTGAGGAAGTTGAACGCGCAATGGCCGAGCAGATCCGTATTTCTGAGACGGAATCCCCGACCTTTGCCGAAAAAGTTCGCGGTGAACTCATCATGGAGCTCTTGCGTGAATATGGCCTCACCGATGTTGTGATGGATGAGTCGGGCAATGTGGTCGGCCGACGCCCCGGCACGGGCGCTGGTCCGGTGCTCGCGATCGCCGCTCATCTTGATACGGTTTTCCCTGCCGGCACGGATCTCAAAGTGACAAAGGACGGCGCGCTCTACCGCGGGCCCGGTATTGGCGATAACGCTTCGGGGCTGCGCAGCATGCTGCAGGTGCTGCGTGCGCTCAACCGTGCACAGATCGCAACGACGGGCGACATTTTGTTTGTGGGCACGGTTGGAGAAGAAGGCAACGGTGACATTCGAGGCGCTAAGGCGCTCTTTGACGGCTCGCGTCAAATTGATGGCTTCATTGCGCTCGACATGGCCGACGTCAATACCGTCCAGAACGGCGCCACGGGAGCTCACCGTTGGCGCGTCGCCATTGAGGGAACGGGCGGTCACTCTTACCTCGACTACGGTATGGTGCCC
>CDYG01032748.1_pt1 | contig 11800 bp, 8 predicted proteins | sample 554931 | NCBI WGS metagenome assembly CDYG01 (sample SAMEA3182055, study PRJEB8094) | gut metagenome | biome: human; feature: gut; material: Stool; isolation source: human stools | place: Canada | collected 2012-11-13
AATTGTAACCGCTCTTTGGCCGGTGTGAAAAAAATAACGTATCTTTGCCGACCGAAATAGGACAATTATCATCTCAAAACGAACAATATCATCTATGGAACTGAACAAAACCTTTATCGACGGGCTTTGGAGCAAAGAGATCAACGTGACGAGCTTCGTACAGACAAACATCACCCCCTACCTGGGCGACGCCTCGTTCCTCGCAGGACCTACCGAGCGAACGAAGCACATCTGGAACCTCTGCCTCAAGGCCCTCGAAGAGGAGCGTCAGCATAACGGCGTCCGCGCGCTGGACAACAAGACCGTTTCGACCGTCACCTCGCACAAGGCCGGCTACATCGACCGCGAAAACGAGCTGATCGTGGGCCTTCAAACCGACGAACTGCTCAAGCGCGCCATCAAACCTTTCGGCGGCATCAATGTCGTATCGCGCGCCTGCAAGGAGAACGGCGTGGAGGTCGACGAGAAGGTGAAGGACATCTTCACCCACTACCGCAAGACGCACAACGACGGCGTGTTCGACGTCTACACCGAGGAGATCCGCTCGTTCCGCTCGCTGGGCTTCCTGACGGGTCTTCCCGACAACTACGCCCGCGGCCGCATCATCGGCGACTACCGCCGTCTGGCCCTCTACGGAACCGACCGCCTGATCGAGGCCAAGCAGGAGGACCTCCGCAACCTCACCGGCCCGATGACCGACGCCCGCATCCGCCTGCGCGAAGAGGTCGCCGAGCAGATCAAGGCCCTGAAGGACATCCGCACGATGGGCGAATACTACGGACTGGACCTCAGCCGTCCGGCGCATTCGGCGCAGGAGGCCGTGCAGTGGGTCTACATGGCCTACCTGGCCGCCGTCAAGGAGCAGGACGGAGCCGCCATGTCGCTGGGCAACGTATCGTCGTTCCTCGACATCTTCATCGAATACGACCTCGCGCACGGGACGATCGACGAGTCGTTCGCCCAGGAGCTGATCGACCAGTTCGTCATCAAGCTGCGCATGGTGCGCCACCTGCGCATGCAGTCCTACAACGACATCTTCGCCGGCGACCCGACGTGGGTGACCGAGGCCATCGGCGGACGCTTCAACGACGGCCGCACGAAGGTGACGAAGACCTCGTTCCGCTTCCTGCAAACGCTCTACAACCTCGGTCCTTCGCCCGAACCGAACCTCACGATTCTCTGGAGCCCCGAGCTGCCGCAGGGATTCAAGGACTTCTGCGCCAAGGTTTCGGCCGACACCAGCTCGATCCAGTACGAGAACGACGACCTGATGCGCGAAGTGCGCCACTCGGACGACTACGGCATCGCCTGCTGCGTCTCGTTCCAGGACATCGGCCGCCAGATCCAGTTCTTCGGCGCCCGCACCAACCTGGCCAAGGCCCTGCTGCTGGCCATTAACGAAGGTCGCTGCGAGAACACCGGCACGCTGATGGTCAAGGGCATTCCGGCGCTGTCGGAGGGTCCGCTGCGCTTCGAGGAGGTGATGCGCAACTACAAGATGGTGCTCAAGGAGATCGCCCGCGTCTACAACGAGGCCATGAACATCATCCACTACATGCACGACAAGTACTACTACGAGAAGGCCCAGATGGCATTCGTCGACACCGATCCCCGCATCAATCTCGCCTACGGCGTGGCCGGTCTCTCGATCGCCCTCGACTCGCTCTCGGCCATCAAATACGCCCGCGTGACGCCCCGCCGCAACGCCGAGGGTCTCACCGAAGCCTTCGACATCGAGGGTGAATTCCCCTGCTACGGCAACAACGACGACCGTGTCGACCACCTGGGCGTGGACCTCGTCTACTACTTCAGCGAGGAGCTGAAGAAGCTGCCCGTCTACAAGAACGCCCGACCGACGCTGTCGCTGCTGACGATCACCTCGAACGTGATGTACGGCAAGAAGACCGGCGCAACGCCCGACGGACGCCTCAAGGGCGTGGCCTTCGCTCCGGGAGCCAACCCGATGCACGGCCGCGACAAGAGCGGCGCCATCGCTTCGCTCGCCTCGGTGGCCAAGATGCGTTACCGCGACTCGCAGGACGGTATTTCGAACACCTTCTCGATCGTGCCCAAATCGCTCGGCCCGACGGCCGGAGAGCGTATCGAGAACCTCGTGACGATGCTCGACGGCTATTTCACCAAGGGCGCACACCACCTGAACGTCAACGTGCTGAACCGCGAGATGCTCGAAGACGCCATGGAGCACCCCGAGAAATATCCGCAGCTGACGATCCGCGTCTCGGGCTACGCCGTGAACTTCACCAAGTTGAGCCGCGAACACCAGCTCGAAGTCATCAGCCGCAGCTTCCACGAAAGGATGTAACGGCTTGAAAAGCCGCTTTTAGGGGCGGGCGCAGGATTTGCATACCGGAACCCGGTTTGCGCCCGAACCCCCTTATTCAAAAACAAGGAACAATCATGCTTCGTGTACATTCTTACGAATCCATGGGAACATTCGACGGGCCGGGACTCCGGCTCGTCGTTTTCCTCCAAGGCTGCAATTTCCGCTGTCTCTACTGCGCCAACCCCGACACGATCGAGGCCGGAGCGGGCACATTGACCGACCCTGCGGAGATCCTGCGCATGGCCGTCGACCAGAAGCCCTTCTTCGGGCGGCGCGGCGGCGTGACCTTCTCGGGCGGGGAACCCACCTTCCAGGCCGCGGAACTCGTTCCGCTCGTAAAGTCGTTGAAGGAGGCCGGCATCCACGTCTGCATCGACTCGAACGGCGGGGTGTGAAACCCGGCCGTCGAGGAGCTGCTGGGGCTGGTCGACCTGGTGCTGCTGGACGTGAAGCAGGCCGATCCCGAACGCCACCGCGCCCTCACCGGACGCGAAAACGCGCAGACGCTCCGCACGGCCGCCTGGCTCGAAGCCCACGGAAAACCCTTCTGGCTGCGCTACGTGCTGGTTCCGGGCATCAGCGACGCCGAAGCCGACATCCGTGCGCTGGGCGAACGCCTCGGCGGCTACAAGTCGGTCGAGCGGGTCGAACTGCTCCCCTACCACACCCTCGGAGTGCATAAGTACGAGGCGATGGGGCTGGAGTACAAACTCCGCGACGTGCGGGAGAACACCCCCGAACAGCTCGACCGCGCCGCGGCCCTGCTGCGCGAATACTTCCCGACGGTGGTGGTCAACTGACCCGAAGGGGACGTCCGCCGGAGGGAGTGCGGACAACGAAAAATCCGGGACGCCGCGGCGAAAACGCACGGCGGTCCCGGATTTTTTTCGTACCTTCGCCGGAAATCCATTTCTGCGACAATGAAGAACCGACTTCCCGACCTGAACGTCCCGGCCCGCGAACGCATCGGCTGGGTGGACCTCCTGCGCGTGATCGCCTGCTTCCTGGTGGTCTTCTCCCACAGCTGCGACGCCTTCGTCGCCGTGTTCGACAGCGACCGCGCCACCTTCCTGCAAGGAGCGTTGGCAGGCAGTTTCGTCCGGGCCTGCGTGCCGCTGTTCGTGATGATGTCGGGCGTGCTGCTGCTGCCCGTGCGGACCGGAACGGGGGCTTTCTACCGCAAGCGCATCGGCCGCGTCCTCCTGGCGCTGGTCTTCTGGTCGCTGACGCTGCCCGTGCTCTACTACCTGTATATGCGCTACGTCGGGACCTCCAGCCCGTCGATCGACCCCGCGCTGTTCACCGGCGAAGCGACGCTGCACAAGATGTGGACCTTCGTCTTCAACTTCTGCTACGACACCACGCCGCTCTGGTATCTCTATATGCTGATAGGACTTTATCTGATCATGCCGCTGATCAGCCCGTGGCTCGAGCGGGCCTCGCGGCGCGAGTTGCAGAGCGTCCTCGCGATCTGGGGCGTGACGCTGCTGCTGCCCTACGTGAAGATGCTGGCCCCGGCGCTCGGCTACATGGGCAATTACGGCAACACGGGGCTTTACGGCGTCTGCGACTGGAACGAGTTCGGCACGTTCCACTACGTCTCGGGCTTCGCCGGTTACCTCGTACTGGCCTTCTACCTCGTGAAATTCCCGCCCGCATGGAACTGGCGCAAGACATTGGGCATCTGCATCCCGACCTTCCTCGCCGGATACCTCGCCACGGGGCTGGGTTACGTGGTGATGCAGAAACATTTTCCGGGCAACTACGCCTACCTCGAAATCGTCTGGTATTTCGCCGGCATCAACGTCTTTATGATGACCGCCCCGGTCTTCATCCTCGTGCAGAAGGCCGCCGCACGGCCCCGCGCATGGCTCTCGCGGCTGGCGGGCGCGACGTTCGGCATCTACCTCTGCCACTTCATCTTCGTTCAGGCCGGCTACGACCTCGTGCAGCGGATTCCGGGACTTCCCGCGCTGGCGCGCATCGCGCTGATCGCCTGCGGAGCCTTCGCCGTGAGCTGGGCGGTGGTGCGGCTGATGCAGCGGTGGAGCGTGACGCGCCGGCTGGTAGAGTAATGCGCTACCAGCACTCGGCCTTGTCTTTCAATTCGGGAATCCGGTCTTTCGTGAAGACCGGATTTTTGATGCCCTGCCGCTTCTGGGCCGTGTAGTCGGCCAGCAGCAGGAAGGCCTGACGGCCCAGCAGCACGATCGCCGCCAGATTGCACAGCGTCATCAGCGCCATCGTCACATCGGCCAGGCTCCATGCCAGATCGAGCGTCGCCACGGATCCGAAGAGCACCATCGCGCCGACCAGCAGCCGGTAGAGCGTCAGCGCCCACGGCCGCGGAGTGATGAAGCGGATGTTGGCTTCGCCGTAGTAATAATTGCCGATGATCGACGAAAAGGCGAACAGGAAGATCGCCACGGCGACGAACCCCCCGCCCGCAGGACCGATCTCGCTCTCCAGAGCCGCCTGCGTCAGCTGAATGCCGTTGAGCGAAGCGTCGGGAACGCCCCCGAACAGGATGATGAAGGCCGTGCAGGTGCAGATGACGAGCGTATCGGTGAAGACCCCGAGGGTCTGGATAAGTCCCTGCTTCACGGGGTGCGAAACGTGGGCCGTGGCGGCGACGTTCGGGGCCGAACCCATACCGGCCTCGTTGCTGAAAAGTCCCCGCTTGATGCCCTGCATCAACGCCGCGCCGACCGCGCCGCCCAGCGTCTGCTCCCAGCCGAAAGCGTCGGCGACGATCAGTTCCAGCACTTCGGGCAGCCGCCCGAGGTTGAACAGCACGACGCCCAGCGCCAGCACGATGTACCCCAGCGCCATAATCGGGACGATCACGCCGCTGACACGCGCAATGCGCCGTATGCCTCCGAAGATGATGAGCAGCGTCAGCGCCGTGAGCACGACGCCCACCCACACATGATCGGCGCCGAAAGCTCCCTCCCACGCGGCGCAGATCGTGTTGCTCTGCACCGAGTTGAAGGCGAATCCGAAGGTCACGGAGATCAGCACGGCGAACAGCACGCCCATCCACCTCCGCCCGAGGCCGCGTTCCATGTAGTAGGCCGGACCGCCGATGAAAGAGTCCCTGCCGCGGCGTTTGTAAAGCTGTGCGAGGGTCGACTCGACGAAAGCGCTCGCGGCGCCCACAAGGGCGATGACCCACATCCAGAAGACCGCGCCGGGTCCCCCGACGACGATGGCCGTGGCGACGCCCGCGAGATTCCCCGTGCCGACGCGGCTGGCCAGCGACACGGCGAAAGCCTGGAACGACGAGACGTGCCGCTCGCCCTCCGGGCCGCTTCCGGCCGACTCGCCCAGCACGCGCATCATCTCGCCCAGCAGGCGGAACTGCACGCCCCGCGTGCGCAGGGTGAACCACACGGCACACCCCAAGAGCGCCGCGACCAGCACATAGGTCCACAGCACGTCGTTCACGCCGCCGATCCAACGGGAAATAGTCTCCATCAGCATACTTTACACGATCCGACAGCAAAGTTAATGCTAAAACGCATTTTCCGCCGGACATTCGCCGGAAAGATACGGCGCGGCACGAAAAAAACACCCCGCCTGCGCAGGGGCGTCCGTCGTCACCGCGCCCGCAGGGTATACTCCCCGGCCCGCTCCGTAACGGCCTTCTGCAACTCCCCGAGGCCGATTTCCGGCCCGGAGAACTCCACGGCGGCCACCGGAGGGTCCAGCGTCACGACCGCCTTCACGCCGTCGAGGGCGTTCAGCGCATGTTCCACATGCATCCGGCAATGATTGCACGTCATGCCGTCCACGATAAATTCCTTTTTCATCTTTTCTTCGGTTTCAACCGGTTCGTCATGTTCACACTCATCGCCGATCCGCCGGCGTTTCAGCCGCAAGCTGTTGGCCACGACGCTCACGCTGCTCAAGGCCATGGCCGCCCCGCCGATCATCGGGTCGAGCAGAAACCCCCAGAGGGGATAGAGCGCCCCGGCCGCTACGGGAATGGCGACGAGGTTGTAAATGAAGGCCCAGAAGAGGTTCTGGCGAATCGTCCGCACGGTGAGCTGCGACAGCCGGATCATCTCCGGGATTTTCCGGAGGTCCGACGAGAGGATCGTCACCATCGCGGTATCCATCGCAATGTCGCTCCCCCGCCCCATGGCGACGCTCAAATCGGCCTGCGCGAGAGCCGCGCTGTCGTTGATCCCGTCGCCGGCCATGGCCACCGTCCGGCCTTCGGACTGCAACTGCCGGACGAATCCGGCCTTTTCGTGCGGCAGGACGCCCGCCCGGAAACGGGTGATCCCGGCTTTCCGGGCCGTTTCGCGCGCCGAACCGGCGTTGTCGCCCGTCAGCATCCAGACCGTGATGCCCAGCGCGTGCAGCCGGGCGACGGCCCCGGCCGACGAGGGTTTCAGCGCATCGGCAAGGGCGAGCACGGCGAGCGTCCGCTCCTCATCGGCGAACCAAACCACGGTCTTCGCCTCCTGCATCCACCCTTCGGCCAGCCGTTGCAGACGGGCGTCGGGCACGATGCCGTGGCGGGACAGCAGCGCGTCGTTCCCGGCATACCAGGTCCGCCCCTCCGCGACGCCCCGGACACCCTGTCCGGGAATGCTTTCGAACCCGGTCACGGGAACGTCCCGCTCCCCGCCGAGCGATTCGACGACGGCCTGCGAAAGCGGATGCCCCGAGCGTTTTTCGAGGCTGAACAGAATCCGCCGCGCCGTCTCCGGCCCTTCGGTCCACGCAGCGTCCACGACCGACGGACGGCCTTCGGTGAGCGTTCCGGTCTTGTCCAGCACCACGGTGTCGACCTTCCGGGCCACCTCCAGGCTCGCAGCGTCCTTGACGAGGATGCCCTGTCCGGCGCCCTTGCCGATCCCGACCATGAGGGCCGTGGGCGTCGCCAGACCCAGCGCACAGGGGCACGCGATGATCAGCACGGTCACCAGCGCCAGCAGCCCGCGGGTGAAGCCCTCCTCCGGCGCGAAAAGCATCCACGCCGCGAAGGTCAGCACGGCGAGGACGATGATGGCGGGAACGAAAACGCCGGCGATCCGGTCGACGGTCCGCTGCACGGGGGCCTTGCTGCCCTGCGCATCCCGCACCATGCGGATGATCCGGGCCAGCACCGTGTCCTGCCCCACCCTGTCGGCCCGGAAACGGAACGCACCGTTGCCATTCATCGTTCCGGCGAACACCGCCGCACCCTCCTGTTTGCAGACGGGGAGCGGTTCCCCGCTGAGCATGCTCTCGTCGACATACGACGCGCCTTCGGCCACCGTGCCGTCCACGGCGATGCGTTCGCCGGGATGCACGGCGACCAGATCCCCGGCGCGAAGCTCCGCAACGGGCACGGAGCGTTCGCCCGAAGGGGTGATCACCGTGACGGTTTTCGGTTGCAGGCCCATCAGTTTCGCGATGGCCGTCGTCGTGCCGCGTTTCGCCCGCTCCTCAAGCAGCCGCCCCAGCAGGATGAAGGCGACGATGACGGCCGCCGACTCGAAATAGACGTGCGGCTCGATGCCCCTCGACAGCCAGAATTCCGGGAAAAACAGGTTGAAAAGGCTGAACAGATAGGCGATTCCGGTACTGACGGCAACCAGCGTATCCATGTTGGCCGCCCCGTGGCGGAGCTGTTTCCAGGCGTTGACGAAGAACTCCCGTCCCAGTCCGAAAACGACCGGGGTGGAGAGCGCCCACACGGCGTATTTCACGGCCGGAGCGTCCATGAACAGCATGCCTCCGGCCACAATCGGAAGACAAAGCCCCGCCGCCCAAAGAGTCCGCCGTTTGAGCGCCCGGTAATGCGCCGCACGGACGTGCGCCGCCTCGTCCTCCGCCGGGCCTTCCGCGTCGGTCAGCAGGTCGTAACCGGCCGCCTGCACGGCCCGCTTCAGCACCCCGGGAGAGCACTCCCCCGGACGGTAGTCCACCCGCGCCGTAGCGGAAGCGTAGTTCACATGCGCAGACTCGACGCCCGGCAGGCCGTTGAGCGCCTTATCGACCCGGACTGCGCACGAAGCGCAGCTCATGCCTGCGACCGGGAACGTATTCGTGATGATCTTACTCTTTTCCATGGGAACAAAGGTAAGGTCCCGACACGCTCCGGGTGTTACAGAATTATGGATATGATTTATACCTACACTTCATCCAGCGGTTTCAGGCCGCGTCCTTTCAGCCGGCGGAATTCAGTGGGCGACATCCCGGTCTGGGCGCGGAACTGGGCGCTGAGGTGCGCCACGCTCGAATAACGGAGTTTGTCGGCGATCTCGCTGACGGTCAGGTCGCCGTAGGCCAGCAGTTCCTTGACCCGCTCGATCCGCTGGGCGAGGAAGTATTTCTCGATGCTGATGCCGTTGACCTCCGAAAAGAGCTTGCTCAACGCACTGTAATCACGGTGGCAGCGTTCGCGCAGGTAATCCGACAGGTTGACTTTCGAGGCATCTTCGCTGTAATGCACCAATTCGATCACGGCCGTCCGGATCTGCTCGATGAGGCGCATCCGGCTGTCGTCGATCAGTTCGAACCCGTAGGCTTCGAGCAGTTTGCGGAACGCCTCCCGCTGCTCCCGGCCGGGCTTCTCCTGCACGACGACCGTTCCCAGTCCGACATCGAGGGGCGTGAACCCCGCTTTTTCGAGCAGCCGGGTGACGACCAGAATGCAGCGGTTGCAAACCATGTTTTTGATATGAAAGACGTTCTCCCGTTCCATAACCGCATTCGTTTTATCCGTAAATATAACACAAAAACGATTCCGTCCCGCCGACCGTCTTCCAGCCTTTCAGGTTCCGGCCGTTGAAAAGCGTCGGCCACGGGACCTGCGCTCCGACGAAGGTGCAGGGTCCCCAACAGTGCAAGAGTCTCTTTTTCCTATCAGTCGGGCAGTTTTGATCGTACGAATATAGTCTATTTTTTTCGGGTCTTCAGCCTGTCCCCCTGCAAAATTAACCTCTGACCCGCTCCGTATTCCGAAAAAGTTTCGTAACTTCGGCACAGCAAACCCATAGACGAAGCCATGAAACATGCGCACATCCTGCTGCTGCTCCCTTGCGGCATGCTGCCGCCGCTCGCCGGGGCGCAGCGCACGGAGCCGCCCGACCGGTTCGACATCGCACCGGAATAACCACCCCGAAAACAAGCAAACCAACCAAAAACAACCATGAAGAAAACCGCAATCACCCTCTTTTTCCTGCTTCAGGCCGCGTGTCTGTTTTCGCAGATCCCCCGCCCGGAATATCCCCGCCCGCAGTTCGAGCGGACGGACTGGATCAACCTGAACGGCGAATGGACCTACACGTTCGATTTCGGCGCAAGCGGCCTGGAACGCGGCTACGCCGGCTCGAAGGGATTCGACGGCAAAATCATCGTGCCGTTCGCCCCGGAGAGCAAGCTCTCGGGCGTCGGCCACACGGACTTCATCGGCCGCATCTGGTACCAGCGTACGATCGACATTCCGGCAGACTGGTCGGGACGCAACGTGATGCTCAACTTCGGAGCCGTGTACTACACCTCCGAGGTGTATGTCGACGGCCGCTTCGTCGGCCGCCACTTCGGAGGCAGCACGTCGTTCTCCTACGACATCACCGCATTCGTGAAGCCGGGCGGCAGCCACAGTCTGGTCGTCTTCGCCACGAGCGACCTGCGCAGCGGCAAACAGACTGCCGGCAAACAGTCGCTGCAATACGCCTCGCACAGTTGCGACTACACCCGCACGACAGGCATCTGGCAGACGGTGTGGATGGAGGCCGTGGCTCCCGAGGCCCTCGCACGCGTCCAAATGACGACCGACATCGACCAGCAGCAGCTGATCGTCGCCCCGCAGTTCTTCCGGGAAAGCCCGAACACGCTCCGGGTGACCCTTCGGGACGGCGGCAAGGTCGTCGGCACGCGGCAGGTCCGGGCGTCGAACAGCAGCGTCGTCGTCATCCCGGTCAAAAAGGCCCGGCTCTGGAGTCCCGAAGACCCGTTCCTCTACGACCTGACCTACGAGGTGGTCGCCCCCGACGGCCAGGTGCTCGACGCCGTGAAATCCTATGTCGGGATGCGCAAGGTCCACATCGAAGGCAACAAAATCTACCTCAACAACGAACCCTATTACCAGCGGCTGGTGCTCGACCAGGGTTTCTACCCCGACGGTATCTGGACCGCCCCGTCGGACGACGCCCTGCGCCGCGACATCGAGCTGGGACTGGCCGCCGGGTTCAACGGCGCACGCCTGCATCAGAAGGTTTTCGAGGAACGCTACTATTACTGGGCCGACAGACTCGGCTACATCACCTGGGGCGAAAGCCCCAGCTGGGGAATGGATGCCAACGACGTGGAGACGGCCCGCAACTTCCTCTCCGAATGGGCCGAATGCGTGGTCCGCGACCGGAACCACCCCTCGCTGCTGACGTGGACGCCGATGAACGAGGAGTGGTGGCCCGACAACACGCAGTTCCCGCGCTTCGCCTCCGACGTCTACGACCTGACGGGACGCCTCGACCCGACGCGCCCCGTCAACACCGTCAGCGGCGGCGCCGTCGTCAGGACCGACATCTGGGCCGTCCACAATTACGAGCAGAACCCGGCCAAACTGAAAGAGAAAATCTTCAGCGACGGCACGTTCTTCCATCCCCGCCTGCGGACGACCCGCGACCAGACGCGCAACATCGGATTCAACGAGGTGAAGGCGACCGCAAACTACGCCTGGCCGCAGTACGATGGCTCGTGCCCCTACCTGGTCGATGAATTCGGCGGCATCAAATGGGTGAAGGACCAGGAGAAGCAGGCCACGGATTCCCAGACCGAATCGTGGGGTTACGGACAGGCGCCCCGTACGCTCGAAGAGTTCTACACGCGGCTCGAAGGCCAGGTAGACGCGCTGCTCTCGCTCTCCGGACAGGTGTGGGGCTATTGCTACACCCAGCTCACGGACGTGGAACAGGAACAGAACGGCATCTATTGCTACGACCGCTCGGCCAAGTTCGACATGGACCGGATCAAGGCCATTTTCAGCAAACGCCCGGAACATCCCGCCCGATAACGCGCCGGACAGCCGCCCGCCCGAATGAAGCGCACCCCGAAAATCCGGAAAGGGATTTCGGGGTGCGCTTTTTATCCGGTTCGTCATCGTCCGCCCGCGGCAGAGCCTCGTGCACGAATGCGCCCGGAAACAGAAGGCGTCGCTGAATTTCTATTCGCGTGTTTTCCCGGTTTCAGAGTCTCGATATAAAGTATTCCTGCATATTCCAACGATATGCCCTTGATGAACGCTGCAATTGGAGATGCTTCATGTCGGTGCGTCGCACGGCGAGTGGCGGACGGTCCGACATGCGACCTTCTGTTTTCGGCACCATGAACTCCCGAAGGCAAAAAGCCACAGCGCCGGCACACTCCGCAATAGCAACCGACGGTTTTTAAATTATTCACGAAATATAAAAAAAGTCTCCACGGAGTACGCGGAGACAATAGGTTGAAAACCTT
>CDYG01018709.1_pt1 | contig 11238 bp, 8 predicted proteins | sample 554931 | NCBI WGS metagenome assembly CDYG01 (sample SAMEA3182055, study PRJEB8094) | gut metagenome | biome: human; feature: gut; material: Stool; isolation source: human stools | place: Canada | collected 2012-11-13
CAATTCAAAATCGACGACGGACTGGAAACACGTACCATCGTATCAGGCATTGCCAAGCATTATCAACCGGAAGAACTGGTAGGCAAACAGGTTTGCTTCATCGCCAACCTTGCTCCGCGCAAACTGAAAGGCATCGTCAGCGAAGGCATGATTCTAAGTGCCGAAAACAACGACGGCAGTCTGGCAGTTATCATGCCGGGACGTAAGGTGAAGCCGGGTAGCGAAGTAAAATAATAAAACTTAAATAGGGAATACATGAAAAGCTATCATTGCGCATAGCCTTTTCATGTATTCTTTGCAAATAACATGAGCGAGAATCAGTCACTAAAAGAAAAGACAGCCAAAGGACTATTTTGGGGAGGATTCAGCAACGGCATACAGCAGTTGTTAAACCTGCTTTTCGGAATATTCCTCGCACGGTTGCTCACTCCGGCAGACTATGGAATGGTGGGAATGTTGGCTATCTTCTCCCTCATTGCCAGTTCGATACAGGAGAGCGGTTTCACAGCCGCCCTTGTCAACAAGAAGGAAGTGACACATAACGATTACAATGCTGTCTTCTGGTTCAATGCAGCCATCAGCTTATCCTTGTATCTGCTGTTATTCCTGTGCGCACCGCTCATTGCCGATTTTTACCATACTCCCGAACTGACACCGCTGGCACGTTATTCCTTCATCGGATTCTTCATAGCCAGCCTGGGAATATCCCACAGTGCCTATCTTCTGCGAAACCTGATGGTGAAACAGCGGGCCCTGTCTTCCGTTATCGGGCTTACCGTATCCGGAATCACCGGAGTCACTCTTGCCTACTTCGGTTTCTCTTATTGGGGTATTGCCACGCAAAGCATCGTTTATGTAGCCGTCAACACAGCCTGTTACTGGCATTTCACCCGTTGGCGACCGAGCTTGCTGTTCAACTTCACCCCGATTAAAGAAATGTTCGGATTCAGCGGAAAGCTATTGGTAACCAATGTATTCAATCACATCAACAACAACCTGTTCTCTGTGATACTGGGTAAGTTCTACACCGAAAAGGAAGTAGGATATTACAACCAGGCCAATAAATGGTGCGGCATGGGACAGCTCTTTATATCCGGCATGATAAACGGAGTGGCGCAACCGGTACTCACCAAAGTGTCGGACGACCTTGAACGGCAAAAACGGGTATTCCGCAAAATGCTGCGTTTCACCGCTTTCATCTCGTTTCCCGCCATGCTCGGACTGGGAATCGTATCAGAAGAACTGATTACCATCACCATCACCGACAAGTGGTATTCCAGCATATCCATCATGCAGATTCTGTGTATCAGCGGAGCCTTCACTCCCATCGCATACCTCTATCAGCAACTCATCATCAGCAAAGGAAAATCCCGCATCTATATGTGGAACACCATAGCGCTCGGCATTATTCTACTGTCAGGCGTTCTGTTAGTCCATTCACACGGGATCTATGCCATGCTCGCCGTCTATGTATCCACCAATATACTGTGGCTACTGACGTGGCACTACTTCGTATGGCAAGAAATCGGACTAAAGCTGCGCCATGCACTGATAGACATACTTCCATACGCTGTCATTGCCGCCACCGTTATGGTAATCACCTATTATTCCACCCGCTCCATCGAGAATATCTATCTCCGCCTGGCAAGCAAGATAGTGCTCGCAGCAGCACTCTACGTAGCCGCCATGTGGGGCAGCCGTTCGGTCACCTTTAAAGAAAGCATCCAGTATTTCATCAAAAAGAAGCCACATGAACCCTAATGATCTTGCCACTAAATACCGCCTTCTGAACAGTTCTTTCAAAAAGACGATGATCTATCACATAGGTATAGACGCCGGATTCTTTACCGAATACACCTATATGCTCCATGCAATGCTCTATTGCCTGCAACACAAAATACAGTTCAAGCTTTACTCCGACGACGCTAACTTCGGATGGGGAAAAGGCTGGGAAGACTGTTTCGCACCTTTCTGCGAGCAAGTGCACGAACCGTTTCACCACACCTACAACACCCATCGCCTGCCTTCATGGCAAGCATTGATGCAAGACAAAAAACTATCTAAAACGAAGTTACTGAAATGGAAACTGAAAGTAACCTGCAAGAACATCATCGGAAAAGCCCTTGCTTTCTTCACGTATGGTAAACCGATCCGACTCAACTTCCAAGTGACGTTCAACCCCAACCAGCATTTCCATATCCCCGAACTGGGAATAGACGGTGACTACCTCCACACCTTCCAAAAGCTGACGGAAATCACCTGGAAACTCAACGACACCACCGCACAGGAATGTCGCCAATTTGCCACCACCCTGCAACTTCCGCCTCAATACGCAGGATGCCAGATACGTGGAGGAGACAAGATAACCGAAACCAACCTGCTGCCACCGGAACACTACATACGCCTCATCAAAGAAAAAACAGCCATCCGCGACGTCTTTGTACTGACCGACGACTACCGTCTCTTCGAGCAAGTGCAAACCCTTGCCCCGGACATACACTGGTACACCCTTTGCAGCCCCAACGAGCAAGGATACGTCAACAGTGCCTTCACGCAGACCGCCAAAGAGCTGAAACAGAAACAAATGGCACGTTTCCTCTGTTCGATACAGCTATTGATGGATGCTTCCGTCTTTATAGGAAGTATCACCACCGGTCCCAGCCTGTTCCTGTTGAAGAAGTTCTATCCGGAGATCAATCCGGCAGACTGTCTGCTCAAGGACTTTCCGCAAGCATCCGTTCTCCCCATTCCGGGACGCGGGCGAGTGGCCACCGAATTTATGCAAGGAAACTTAAAGTTATAGTAACTTAGCAATATAATTACTACATTTGCAATACAACGTGCATTAACCATTTCCGATGAACAAGAAATATACAGCCGAAGAGCTTGATTTATTACATACCGAACTTTACGACATATTGGGAGAAACCATCCGGGTGTGTCAGAAGCACGATATTCCCTATTTTGTGATAGGCGGCACAGCCATCGGCGCACTCTACGATCAGGGCATTCTCCCCTGGGATGACGATATAGACATCGGCATGACGCGGGAGAATTACAACAAATTCTTAAAAGTAGCACCCGGAGAACTGGGTCCTTCCTACTTCCTTTCATGGATAGAGACAGACCCTCACACCCCGTATTATTTTGCCAAAGTCAAGAAAAACAACACCCTTTTTGTAGAAGAAATGTTCAAGAATGTCCCGATGCATCCGGGCATTTTTGTCGATATATTCCCATTCGACAAGATTCCCGACAACAAGCTGCTGCGAAGAATACAATCCGAAGCACTCGGCTTCCTCAAATGCTGCCTGATGGGAAAAGAAATATGGATGTGGAAACACTTCGGCAAATGCGAAATAGAGAACCCTACAAACCGGGGAGCCTTCTCCTGTCTCCTGAACAGAATAGTCGACTCTCTTTTCTCTAAAAAAGCAATTTACCGGATGCTGGTATCCGTGCAAAGCTGTTTCAACTCACGAAACACCCGCTACTACAACAACGTCATGGCAACCGCCGACCACGTGACCGTAGAGAGTATCCGCCACCTGCAACCAGTGAAATTCGGTCCCCTCACCGTGACCGCTCCCGATGATCTGGAAGGGTTCCTGCGATACAACTACCCGACCTTGCATCGATTTACCAAGGAAGAACAGGAAAAAGTGAATAACCACTATCCTGCCGCCCTGTCATTCAGTACAACCCCAAAACAAGAACTATGAATATGAAATCCGCTTTAGTAGACGTCCCGGTACTTATCCTGTTCTTCAACCGCCCGCAACAGTTGTCGCAAGTGTTCGAGCAAGTGAAGAAGGCACGTCCGTCCCGGCTCTTCCTCTATCAGGACGGAGCACGAAACGAGCGCGATTTGCCCGGAATAGAAGCCTGCCGTGAAATCGTATCACAGATAGACTGGGAATGTGAAGTAGAACGCCTTTATCAGGAAAAGAATTTCGGCTGTGACCCTTCAGAATACATTTCGCAAAAATGGGCCTTCTCCAAAGTCGACAAGTGCATCGTATTGGAAGACGACGATGTGCCCTCCGTCTCCTTTTTCCAATTCTGCAAGGAGATGCTGGATAAATACGAACACGACACCCGCATCAGCATGATTGCCGGATTCAACCCCGAAGAAATCACCCAGGATATGCCATCCGACTATTTCTTCGCCACCACCTTTTCCATCTGGGGATGGGCGAGCTGGAAACGGGTAATCGACCAATGGGACGAGTTTTACAGTTTCCTGGACGACTCCTTCAATATGCAACAACTGGAGCAACTCACCAAGGAACGCAAATTCCGGAGCGACTTTATCTATATGTGCCAGCGTCACCGGGAACAGCAGAAAGCCTTTTATGAAACCATCTTCCACGCCTCTATCCTGTTCAACTCCGGACTAAGCATCGTGCCTACCCGCAATATGATAAACAACCTCGGAGCAACAGCAGATTCCACCCATTTCGCCGGCTCGGTCCACACCCTGCCCAAGGGTTATCGTCGTATTTTCACCATGAAGCGTTACGAGGTAGACTTTCCGCTGCGGCATCCCCGCTACGTCATTGAAAACGTAGCCTACAAAGAGAAGGTTTACCGCATCATGGGCTGGGATCATCCATGGATCAAGATAGGGCGTTCGTTCGAAGAACTGTTCCTCAACCTGAAATACGGTAATTTCTCCATCATTACAAAAGCTGTCAAAAACCGAATCAACAAATGGCTGAAAAGAAACAAGCACCACTAAATAAGTTGCTTACTATTTATTTTTACCATACCCGCCTCACACGGGAAAGTTACGAGGAATGGAAAGAATATAAATTCCCCGGACATATTTTATACGGACTTCCTCTGCTGGAAAATTACGGAATACATTCCGTAATGCACAAATGCAAATACTTCTCCGGCCGCCTGAAACTCATGTTTTACGCCACCAAAGAGATTCTCTTCTGCAAGGAAAAATACGACGTGCTCTATGCCACCTCTTTCCGGGGGATAGAACCCGTCATCTTCCTCCGTGCACTGGGACTGTACCGCAAGCCCATCGTCATCTGGCATCACACGGCCGTCGTCACCAACCCCAAACCGTGGCGCGAACAAATCTCCCGCCTTTTCTACAAAGGCATCGACCAAATGTTCCTGTTCAGCCGGAAACTGATTCAGGACTCGCAGAAAACCCGGAAAGCTCCGTCCCACAAACTGAAACTGATACATTGGGGCCCGGACCTTCCTTTCTACGACCATCTGCTGGCAGAAGTGCCCGACCGGAAGCCCGAAGGATTTATCTCCACCGGCAAAGAGAACCGGGACGTGGACACCCTGCTCCAGTCATTCTCCGCAACCAACGAGGAATTGGATCTGTACATTGCCGTCTCATGCGGCAACATCAACTATAAAAAGATACTCGACCGCTATTCAGTGCCCGACTCCATCCGTATCCACTATACCGACGGAGTGATTCCCTACGAACTGGGAAAACTGGTAGCCCGCAAAAGCTGCATCGTCATCTGCTGTCTGGACTTCCCCTACACCGTAGGACTGACCACTCTCGTAGAAGCATTTGCCCTCGGCATCCCCGTCATCTGCTCGCGCAACCCCAACTTCGAAATCGACATCGACAAGGAAGAAATCGGCATTACCGTAGAATATAACGATGTACAAGGCTGGATAGACGCTATCCGCTACATCGCCGACCATCCCGAAGAGGCACGACGCATGGGAGAAAATGCACGCAAACTGGCAGAAGAACGCTTCAACCTCGAAATCTTTTCGCGCGAAATAGCAGAAAGCTTGTTGGAAATATCAAACATTTCCTCTAAAAACCGTACATTTGCATAAACTTTTGCCCATGAGAGTCCTGATAATAAATACATCTGAACGAATAGGAGGAGCGGCCATTGCAGCAAGCCGGTTGATGGAGTCACTGAAAAACAACGGTATCAAAGCCAAAATGCTGGTGCGTGACAAGCAGACCGACCAAATCAGTGTGGTCCGCTTAAAAAGTAACTGGTTGCAAGTGTGGAAGTTCATGTGGGAACGGATCGTTATCTGGAGTGCCAATCGTTTCCGCCGATACCATCTGTTCGACGTTGACATAGCCAATACTGGCACAGACATCACCTCACTCCCGGAATTTCGCCAAGCCGACGTGATCCATCTACATTGGGTCAACCAAGGAATGCTCTCGCTGAAAGATATACGGAAAATACTCACTTCCGGCAAACCTGTGGTATGGACCATGCACGATATGTGGCCATGTACCGGTATCTGCCACTACGCACGGGAATGTAAGAACTATCAGCAGGAATGTCACGACTGCCCTTACATCTACAAAGGAGGTGGCCGGAAAGATTTATCTTACCGCACTTTCCGCAAAAAACAAAAGTTATACAGCTACGCTCCTATCCATTTCGTCACGTGCAGTCACTGGCTGAAGGAACAAGCACAGACCAGCGCATTGTTTGAAGGAAAAAGCGTCACCAATATTCCGAACGCTATTAATACCAACCTGTTCAAACCCATGAACAAAAAAGAAGCACGTGCCAAGTTCATGTTGCCGGAAGGTAAGAAACTGGTTCTGTTCGGCTCGTTAAAGATCACCGACAAACGAAAAGGAGTCGACTATCTCATTGAAGCCTGCAAACTGCTGGCAGAAAAGCATCCGGAATGGAAAGAGTCACTGGGGGTAGTCGTATTCGGCAACCAGTCACAGCAATTGCAGGAGCAGCTTCCTTTCCATGTCTACCCGCTCCCTTACATCAAGAATGAGCATGAGATAGTAAATATCTACAATGCCGTAGACCTCTTCGCCATCCCGTCTCTGGAAGAGAATCTTCCTAACATGATTATGGAAGCAATGGCCTGCGGAGTACCCTGTGTCGGCTTTAATGTAGGAGGTATCCCCGAAATGATCGATCATCTGCACAACGGTTATGTGGCACAATACAAATCTTCAGAAGATTTTGCCAACGGCATACATTGGATATTGACGGAACCGGAATACGATGAACTCTCCGCACAAGCCTGCCGCAAGGTCTTGGGCAATTATTCGGAGAGCATCGTCGCAAAGAAATATACAGATGTCTACAATAAAATAACGGGGAAATATGCATAGTGTCCATCCTACTCCCAAGTTCTCTATCATTACGGTGACGTACAATGCTGAAAAGGTATTGGAAGACACGATTCAGAGTGTCATTTCACAGACCTATCATCACATAGAATACATCATCGTAGATGGAGCTTCCAAGGATGGAACCCTCTCTATTATCAACCGCTACCGCCCGCACATACACACCGTTGTCAGCGAACCGGACAAAGGGCTGTATGACGCCATGAATAAAGGCATCGCCCTTGCCAGCGGCGATTATCTCTGTTTCCTGAACGCGGGCGACTGTTTTCACGAGGACGACACACTACAACAAATGGTGCATACCATCAACGGCAGCGAACTGCCCGATGTGCTTTACGGAGAAACCGCTATCGTAGACCAGGACAGGCATTTCCTGCGGATGCGCAGATTGTCCGCTCCCGAAACGCTTACCTGGAAAAGTTTCAAACAGGGTATGTTAGTCTGCCATCAGGCATTCTTTCCCCGTCATACGCTGGTAGAGCCCTACAACTTGAAATATCGTTTTTCTGCCGATTTCGACTGGTGCATCCGCATCATGAAGAAAGCACGTACTTTGCACAATACCCACCTGACAATCATCGACTATCTGGAGGAGGGAATGACTACCCGAAATCAGAAAGCATCCCTCAAAGAAAGATTTCGGATCATGGCAAAGCATTACGGGCTGATTGGAACCGTGGCGCATCATGCATGGTTCGTGATCCGTGCAGTTACTCACCAGTAGGCGAAGGCATATAAAGCATCACCTGGTCTAATATCACTCCTTCGTCCAATGCCTTGATTACCAATTTGTGGGACTTCTTTCCGGATACCGGAAGTCGAACCGTTCGGATGGCTTGATTGCGCAGCACGTTCTCTTTCCATTCTTCACTCCGTCCTTTCGTTTCATAAGAGATCATTTCAGGCGCTGCATCGTCCAACGATATTGAGAAACGTAATTGATCTCCTCTCACAGGATGATTAGGCAACAAGCGGATGTCAACCTCTACCGAGTCTGTTTTCCAGTTGTCAAAAGAGAACATCAGTGCATCTCCCTTGTCAATGCCTGTCGCTTTGCTTTCATATCCCAGGCCCTCACAAATAGCAGAAGTTCCTTTCCGCGCATTCAAGGTCTTACTATTCGGGATATTCTTCCCATCCAAGCCGTTCCATTTATAGATAGCTACACGCTCTTTCATCATCGGAGAAGTAGCCGTTTTTCTTTCCACGCGATTGAATACGGGGAGTTTTCGGGGTTGGAAATCCATCATGCGGTTCCACTTTCCATCTTCCAGTGAGTTATACTGTTTTGTCAATACTACAATGCTGTCATAGGCAAGATCACTTTTCTCCCAGTCCGCTTTTCCGTGGCGGGCTAATTGGGCATATAGCAATTTCCGGTTCATCTGTGTAGCAGCTTGCACCGGGTATTTCACCAATTCAAAATAGGCACTTTGTCTGCCGGATGGGATTTTCAAAGCTGCCCGTTCCACTGTCTCCGACAATTTATCATAAGCCTGCAAACGTCCGTTGATTTCTTTTTCACTCCATGGGAGATCTTTGACAACACGATAAACAGGATCTTTCTCCTCTTCCCTCGTATTTCCCATAAATTCAGGTTTACGAATATGGGCCAGACGATAGTGTTCCTGCATCACAGGTAATACTGCCTTTGCGCACGAAGCTCCCAATTCCCGTTCCAGCCAGTGTTTCAGATGAGAGGTCACTCCTTCCGAGGCCACAGCTTCTATATTCCAGGCCATATCCATAAACAACTCTATCTGATACTCGGCAGGCTTGATATCTCCGACGTTCAGTATCCACATCTTCTGTATGCCTCGATCGTAAGCCAGCTTCATTTGTTGGAAAATCAGATACGGGCTCATCGTACTCAACCAGAGATGGTCGTGCGGACGTCCCCAATAAGAAACATGATAATAGACTCCATTCCCTCCTTTACGTGCGCATTCTTCGGCCGTAGGAAAATGGCGGATATAGCCATAGTTATCGTCACACCACATCAATGTTACATCATCGGGCACCTGTAATCCGGCATGATAAATGTCGAGTACCTCTTTATAAGGGATAAAAACCTGCGGGACTTTAGTTACATCCTTATCAACATATTTTTCAATCAACCCGCGTTGATCTGCAAACACACGATCTATTACGGCCTTCTGTTCTTCCACCGTCTTCGCTCCCTGCATCTTGCCATCGTGTACACCACGCATACCCAACGTATAGAGTATTTCCTGATCTGCCACCTCTTTTACACGGTCTTCCCAGAATTTGTAAACAGCCGGAGCATTATTCACATAATCATAAGCCCCTTCCCCTCTTCGTTTCCACTCGCCGGCAGCGCTGCAAGCCATCGGTTCGCAATGGGAAGCACCGATGAAGATTCCATATTTCTTGGCAGCTTCCCGATTGCCTTTGGTCAGGAAGAAAGGAAGTGTACATTCGTGCATTGCAGGCCAATAGGTGTTGGCACGCAGACGAAGTAAGAGTTCAAAAATACGCTCGTTGGTACGCGGGCCTATCTCACCTTTCACTTTTGAAGGTTCATAGGTCCGACTGCTCCATGGCATCAAGCCCCAGTCTTCATCATTAATAAATATACCCCGATATTCCACCGAAGGAGCCTGAAGACTTTGGAATTTGGAAGATAGCTTAAAAAGTTTCTTCTTTTCCGGAGTTACGTCCGCCCACCATTCCCAGGGAGAGACACCTAACAAACGGGATATTTCGAGTATTCCATAAGCCGTACCATGTTTGTCACTGCCGGCTACGATCAATTTACCCTCCGGAGAAACAGATAATAGAAAAGCCTGCTTCTTGCCTTTTAGCGCAGAAACATCTATGCCGGTCCGGCTGATAAGCTCACTCTGCCCCACCGTTCCTATCACAATTTCACCTGTTTTCTCATTCGCTTGGGTAGTCGACGACAATACTGTCTGAATATCACGCCCCAGCATTTCCAATGCGGTTCGTACAACCAGTTCTTCAGAAGGGCTGCAAGCGATGACAACTGTTTGACCGGAAGTCAAAACAAAATCCTTACTACGAATCGGTAAAGCAACTATCAAAAAGATGAAAAAAGAAAACAGAAGTTTATGTCTCATAGGTTCTATTATTTATAGAAGACAAAATTACAGGTTTGCAGAAAATGTACTATAGAATAGTGTACAATTTCATAGAATTCTGTCCGACCTATTTAAAATGTAGCAGGCAACGCAAACAACTGATACATCAGCGTTCGTGCCATGCGTATCTGTCCTTTCGTGCTGGGATGCAAACGGTCATATCCCGCATCATAGAAATAAATCAGTTGTTCTTCCACCATCGGATTCAATCCGGTTACCGCATTAAAATCAATCACGGGAACTCCCCACACATTGCCGGCTTCTTTAACAGCCTGCACGTAGGCATCCACATATTCGCCACAACTATTCTGGTAGTTTTCATCCGGTTGCACATTCGTTTCTCCAAAATTGGCCAGTGAACGGTGCAACGGGGTCAGCAACACAATCTGCTTGTCCGGGAAGAGTTGTTTCAGTCTATTGATTCCTATGTTGATACGTCCCTTATACGTGCTTCCATCCATTATAGGAGTGCGTTTCTTACGGGTTTCCAGCTTTTGGGTTTGCCCACGGGCTGCCATCACTTGTTCTTCTGTTTCCGTAAACCATTCTCCAATAGGTACACCGTCATTAAAATCATTCGTACCCATCAAAATCACGATAGCATCTACTTCTCCACCGTGTTCTTTCTTCAGTTGCTCGGCTTGCCGGGGCACATCATTCCATTGCCTGCCACTGATACCATATACATAAGGAGTGATTCCCAGCCATTCCTGCAGAAAATCCCAGTATTTCTTTATCTTGTCACCATAACAGTTGGGATCTGTAATAGAGTCTCCCAAATATCCCACTCTTTTTCCTTGCCACGGGTGCCGGATGCATCCATTATTCGTTTCAACAGAGTTTGCCACTTTAGAAGATTGATTCTGTCCGCACAGAAAAGAGGAACAGAAAAACAGGATGGTACATGTGAGTAATAATTTGCTTTTCATCGGTATCATACGTTAAATGAGAGATTTGTATTTAATATTCGACAAAAATAACTCAAAAAAA
>CDYG01041341.1_pt1 | contig 11211 bp, 9 predicted proteins | sample 554931 | NCBI WGS metagenome assembly CDYG01 (sample SAMEA3182055, study PRJEB8094) | gut metagenome | biome: human; feature: gut; material: Stool; isolation source: human stools | place: Canada | collected 2012-11-13
ATTATTGTATTATTAATATGTAATTTTGCCCCCGTAAAGAAAGTTATACCAACGGTAAAGTCAGAATCTCCGAGGCATCTTTCGACAAAAACTATTATCTAACATCATGTAAAAGCCACCCGAACGACCTTCAAGAAACATTACGGAAAAGGATTTTAAAAGAGTGAAATTATGATACAGATTCAAAGATTTAACAAAGCCTTAAAATCGGCAGTCATTATTGGGGATTTAGCTATTCTGAATATCCTTTTCGTCTCATTGTACTTTATATGGACGACACATTCAGAACAAAAAGTATTTGACGGAACATTGCCTCAGATTTTGGTTCTTTTCAGTTTGTGCTATTTTGCCTGCACCATTTCGAGAGGCATCATCCTGCACCGTCGCGACGTACGTGCCGACCAGGTTGTGCAACACAGCCTGCTCAATATGTTTTATTTCATATTGCTGTCCATGACTACTTTCACGCTGGCAGATTTCGGTCAATACTCCCATTCCTTTTTTATCCTTTTTTATCTGTTGTTCACCCTTTGTCTCATTTGCTACCGGCTGACTTTCCGTTCCTGCGTCAAAATATACAGAAAACACGGAGGCAACTCACGCACGGCAGTCTATATGGGAAGTACAGAAAATATGACGGAACTTTATCATGAGATGACCAACGACCCCACCAGCGGATATCGTGTAATCGGTTATTTCGATTCCGTACCCAACGAAAATTTCCCGGTCTCCTGTCCTTATCTGGGCAAGCCCGAAGAAACCATCGACTACTTGAAACAGCATCATGTGGAGCAGCTTTATTGCAGTCTTCCATCCTCGATGGGCAATTGCATTCTGCCGGTCATCAATTATTGCGAAAACAATCTGGTACATTTCTACAGTGTACCCAATGTGCGCAACTACCTTCACCACCGCATGAGCTTCGGTCTGATAGGCAGTGTGCCTATCCTGCGGTTGCACGAAGAGCCTCTCAGCAGTTTTGAAAACAGGCTGGTAAAGCGCACCTTCGACTTCTTTTTCTCACTCTTATTCCTCTGCACCCTGTTCCCTGTCATTTTCCTGATAGTCAGCGCAGTGATTAAGATTACCTCGCCGGGCCCCATCTTCTTCAAACAAAAAAGAAACGGACTGAACGGCAAAGAATTCTGGTGTTACAAATTCCGTTCGATGAAAGTGAACAAAGATGCGGACAAGATACAGGCTACGCTAAACGACCCCCGCAAGACAAAGTTCGGCAACTTTATGCGCAAGACCAACATTGACGAGCTTCCCCAGTTCATCAACGTGCTGCTGGGCGATATGTCCATTGTCGGTCCCCGCCCCCACATGCTGAAACATACGGCAGAATACTCGCAGCTTATCAATAAATATATGGTGCGCCACTTTATCAAACCGGGCATCACAGGCTGGGCACAAGTAACCGGTTTCCGTGGGGAGACCCGCGAACTGAGTCAAATGGAAGGACGTGTAAAAGCAGACATCTGGTACATGGAACACTGGACATTCATGCTCGACCTCTACATCATCTATAAAACCGTGGCAAATGCGCTTCACAAAGACAAACAAGCTTATTAACCAAAAGACAAAATATAAAAAAACGAATAGACAAATGAAAAAAACGAATTATGCCTTGCTGGTTCTTCTTGCCCTCGTATTGGCAAGCTGTTCCGCCTACAAACAAGTTCCATACTTGCAAGCATCCGAGTATCTGGACACTTCCGGCCAGAATCCCCCCCTCTATGATGCCCGCATCATGCCCAAGGACTTGCTGACCATCACAGTCAATACTACGGATCCGGAAACAGCAGCACCATTCAACCTGATCGTAGCCACTACCCTCAGTAATCAAAACAAGAACCTGACAAACCAGCCCGTATTGCAGCAATATCTGGTAGACAACAAAGGCAATATCGACTTCCCCGTACTGGGCATCCTGCACATCGGCGGACTGACCAAAAGCGAAGCCGAGAACCTCATCAGAGAGAAACTGAAAACCTACATCACGGAGGTGCCCATCGTCAATGTACGCATGGCCAACTATAAAATTTCCGTCATGGGAGAAGTGACCAACCCCGGCAGCTTCGTTATCAGCAACGAGAAAGTAAACCTGTTTGAGGCACTCGCCATGGCAGGCGATATGACCATTTACGGACAACGCGATAACGTGAAACTCATCCGTGAAGATGCACAGGGACACCGTGAAATCATCCCCCTGAACCTGAACGACGCAAGCATTATACTGTCTCCTTATTATTACTTGCAGCAGAACGATGTGATTTACGTCACTCCCAATAAGACCAAGGCCAAAAACGCCGGCATCAGTAACAGTACCACCATCTGGTTCTCCGTAGTGGGTACACTCGTGTCGCTTGCCAGCCTTATTGTTACTATTTCCCGATAAAACAACCCGATTTCATTATGAAAGAAAATTTATACGACGAACTTTATACCGAACAAGAAGAACAGGTAGACTACAAAGCCCTCTTCTTCAAATACCTCATCCACTGGAAATGGTTTGTTGCCAGTATTGTGGTATGCCTGATAGGAGGATGGATTTATCTGCACTACACCACACCGGTGTACAGCATTACCGGCTCTGTCATTATCAAAGACAACAAGAAAAACAACAGTGTCAGCACCGGACTGGCCGATTTGGAAGATCTCGGTTTTTACTCGTCTACCAACAACTTCGACAATGAAGTGGAAGTGCTGCACTCACGCACCCTGCTGAAAAAAGTAGTGGAGGAACTGGACCTGTATATCAACTACAGAACCCGTGAGAACCTCCGCCCTGTAGAGCTTTACAAAGACACACCGGTAAAAGTGTGGCTCACCCCCGAAGAGGCAGAAAAACTGCCCAATGGTGCAGCAGTGCTTGAAGTGGTACTGAAACCCGGAGGAAAGCTGAGTGTCAGCACGGAAATAGACGAACAGGAATTCAAACAGGATTTCAACAAACTTCCTGCCCTGCTCACTACCCCTTACGGTACGTTCAGCTTTACTCCCGGCGACTCGGCAATCGTTGAAAAGGAACAGGAAATCACCGTCACCGTGGCAGCTCCGCGCATCATGGCAAACGGATATGCCAATGCGCTTTCCGTGGAACCGACCTCCAAGACCACAACCATTGCCCAAATCACTTTACAGAATACCAGTCCCCAACGCGGCGTAGACTTCATCAACAAGCTGATAGAAATCTATAACCGTGATGCCAACGACGATAAGAACGAAGTGGCAAGCAAGACTGCCGAATTCATCGACGAGCGTATCAAAATCATCAACGGAGAGCTGGGAACCACCGAAAAAGAGCTGGAAACCTTCAAGCGAGATGCCGGACTGACCGACCTGAAGAGTGACGCTCAACTGGCACTCAGCGAAAACTCCGAATACGAAAAGAAACGTGCCGAAAACAGCACCCAGCTCCGTCTGGTGCAATTCCTGTCAGAGTATGCCAATAACCCCGACCATGCCTACGAGGTATTGCCGGTCAACGTGGGTCTGACAGACACCGGCCTGACCGAACTCATCAACCGCTACAACGAAATGCTACTGGAGCGCAAACGCCTCCTCCGCACCTCATCGGAAAGCAACCCCGTGGTGGTGAACCTGGACGCCAGCATCCGTGCCATGCGCAGCAACGTGCAGACCACCATCCTGAGTGTGCAGAAAGGATTGATGATTACCAAAGCCGACCTTGAACGCCAGGCAGGAAAATACGCCGGACGAATCACCAGCGCACCGGGTCAGGAACGCCAGTTGGTGAGCATCTCGCGCCAACAGGAAATCAAGGCGGGACTGTACCTCATGCTGTTGCAGAAACGCGAAGAGAACGCCATTACGCTGGCTTCTACCGCCAACAACGCCCGTATCGTGGACGAAGCACAGGCAGGGCTGTTCCCCGTCTCTCCCAAAGGCAAACTCATCTACCTGATTGCCTTCGTCTTGGGAATCGCCATCCCGGTGGGCATCATTTATATCATCGAACTGCTGAGATACAAGATAGAAGACCGTTCGGACGTAGAGAAACTGACTACCGTACCCATCATCGGCGATATTCCCGCATCAGACAATATGCCGAAAGAAGGTTCGGTGGTGGTACGCGAAAATCAGAACGATATGATGGCCGAAACCTTCCGCAATGTCCGTACCAACGTGCAGTATATGTTGGGCAGCAATCAGAAGGTGGTGTTAATCACTTCTACCACCAGTGGCGAAGGAAAATCATTTGTGGCTGCCAACCTTGCCATCAGCTTTGCCCTGCTGGGCAAGAAAGTGGTCATCGTGGGGCTGGATATCCGCAAGCCGGGACTGAACAAAGCCTTCCAGATGTCGCATAAGGAAGACGGTATCACCCGTTACCTTGCCGACTCGGAACACACCGACCTGATGTCGTTGCTGCAACAGTCCAATGTCACCCCCAACCTGTACATCCTGCCCGGTGGTGCCATCCCTCCCAACCCGACCGAACTGGTGGCACGCGACTCGCTGGTACAGGCTGTCGACCGGTTGAAAAAGGAATTCGACTATGTGATACTCGATACCGCTCCCATCGGTATGGTGACCGACACCCAACTGATTTCGCGCGTGGCAGACATGAGTATTTACGTATGCCGTGCCGGTTATACACCCAAAGCAGGCTATCTGTTCATCAACGAACTGAGAGACCATAAGAAGTTGCCCAACCTGTGCACCATCATCAATGATGTAAACATCAAAACCGGAAAGTACGGATACGGCACATATGGCAAATACGGCTATGGTAGAACCTATGGCTACGGTTACGGATACGATGAAAAAAGTAAATAAATAGTACTTCATTTTTTAGTTACATAATAGACAACTAGAAATCCCTTCCCAAAAATGTTAATTATTTAACACAAAGGGAAGGGATTTTCATTTATCTACGGACAAATCATATAAATATTTTACTCATACAATTTACTTGTCACCTCAAAACAGGGACATTCCTTCACCCACTCTTCGGGGCTGATGCGTCCGTCTCCGTTGCGGTCGGGACTCAAATCCCGGTGTCCGCACACCCGGCAGCCGGGATAATCCATCAACAACGTTCGGATAAGCACCCTCAAAGAGTGTTTCTGCCATTCGGTACGCGTATCTGCGGGACGATAACGGACATCCAGTCCGCCTTCATAACAAATACCGATGCTGCGCGCATTGTAGCCCAGCGCATGTGCTCCCGGCTTCTCTAGGGGGCGCGTATTCTTAATATCCCCATTCTTGCGGATATAGAAATGATAACCCGCCCCATTGAATCCGCGATGCCGATGACACACCTCCAAGTCGTTTTCAGTAAAGTCCCTGTCCGCACGTGTGGCGGAACAGTGGACTACAATCAGGTTAATCTCTCTCATTCTTTCTTCTCTTGGCTCTGAGGAGCAGCATGATGCACTCCAGAATCTTAATAATCAAGTTTTTCATATTTCCTCCTTTTTAAAACGATTAAAACTCTATTCCGAAACTTTTTTTAGGGATGTGCCAAAACGTTTATAATGCTGTCATTTCATCGGTAGAGACGAGATTCGCCCACTCCAAACAGCTTGTTTGTGTATTACTCCCAAGGTCGTGACCGTTGGTAAGGGCAGGCAACCCCTCCCCCTACAGTTGACGATTTGACAGACCGGTTCAGTTTTGACACACCCTCAGAGGTTAGCCCTCGTTTACACCGGAGACTTCCTCTTCAGGCTTCTTCTCCTCCTTCTTAGGCAGCTTGTTCACCTTGCTGAACGACAGCGCCGTCAGCATGCCGCTCAACGCCAGTCCGGGACGGAAATTGATACGCGCCTTGTTAATCATGGAAACATCATACTTGTCTTCCGAATCGGCCCCCTTGCCGCTCACACCAATCTGAAACGTGCCCAAATCCGCCAGACGCACAATCTCGCCTGCACTCAGCGCCTCCACAATCACATCTTCCAACGCCGTGAGCACTGCCGCCACATCAGCACGTGTCACGGTACAGGTTCTCTGAATTCGTTCCGACATCTCGCGGACTGTGACATCGCCGCTAGCCTGAGCCTGGGCATAGAAACGTACTCCCGCTTCGGGTTCCTGCGGGTTTTTACGGGGTACGACCGAATAAGATACTGACTTTGACATAATCTTCTAATTTTTAATGATTTATACTTATAACTTCGAAATCTCAAGCACCGGTTACTCTGTGATTACATGACAAAGATACGACGGTGAGAGAAGCCATTGTCGGGCTTCGTCGGAATTGGTGGAGAAAGGTAACGAATAGTCTTGAAAACTTGCTTTCAGCAAGAGCATTTGAGAAACATCGACCTCACTCTTAAAAAAACAGACTGCACCGAATGCCTTTTCCATATAAATCATTATCTTTGTCCGTTATAGAAACACAGAAAAACATAATGGGAAAGTTTATCAATCCGTTCACCGATTACGGCTTCAAGAAAATATTCGGTCAGGAAGTATCCAAGGAGTTGCTAATCGAGTTCTTAAATGATTTGTTGGAGGGCGAACGGGTGATAACCGACCTTACCTTTCTGAACAATGAGCAGTTGCCGATCTATCCGGGAGAGCGTATTGCCATCTACGACATCTTCTGCACCACGGACACGGGTGAGAAAATAATTGTGGAGATGCAAAACCGCTCCCAGGTTTATTTCAAGGAACGTGCTCTGTATTATCTTTCCCATGCCATTGTCCGTCAGGGCGTAAAGGGAGAGAGTTGGAAGTTCGATATAAAAGCGGTGTACGGAGTCTTCTTCATCAATTTCCTGTTGGACGAGAACCATAAGTTGCGCACCGATGTTATATTGACAGACCGTGAGACCGGAAAATTGTTTTCGGATAAACTGAGGCAAATCTTTATCGCATTACCCCTGTTTAATAAGACAGAAACAGAGTGCGAAACGGATTTTGAACGTTGGATATTTGTATTAAATAACATGGAAACATTGAATCGTATGCCTTTTAAAGCTCAGAAAGCCGTATTTGAGAAGTTGGAAGAGATTGTTGATGTTCATTCTCTCTCCGAAGAAGACCGTGTGCGCTATGAAAACAGTGTAAACGCCTATCGTGATTATTTGGCTACCATCGACTATGCAGCAAAGAAAGGAAGTGAAGAAGGGTTTGAAGAAGGGTTTGAAAAAGGAATCGAGAAAGGGTTTGAAAAAGGAATCGAGAAAGGGTTTGAAAAAGGAATCGAAAAAGGGATCGAGAAAGGAATCGAAAAAGGAATCGAGAAAGGGATTGAGAAAGGACGTCGAGAAGCAAAATTTGAAACGGCTCGCAACCTGAAATCCTTGGGAATGACCTCTGAGCAAATCATGCAAGTCACCGGCCTTTCCCTTACAGAAATCGAATCTCTGTAACCTACTTTCTTCATCTTCCATGAGAAAGACTTAAAAAACAGAGACCATTCGGAGTTCCGCCGGAGAAGATTCCATCTACTCCACAAGGAACTCCTCCCCCTCAAAAAAAGAACGGAGCATGTCGAAACAAACTTCATTAATCATTTGACAATCAGAGATTTTATTGTTATATTTACATTAAAGAACAATAAATAATCATAGTAAGAATAATGAAGAAAGAAGAAGAAACATTCGCCATCCGCACTTACGACAAGGCGGAACTGGCGTCGCTCTATTGCCCCGGACGCGAACCCGGAGCCGCCCTGCAGAACCTTTATCGATGGATACGGCGTATCCCCCGCCTGACGGAAGAACTCAATGCCACAGGCTACAACAAATACCGCCATTGCTACCTGAAACAGGAGGTGGAAATCATTGTGAAATACCTGGGAGAGCCTTAGCGGAAAAGAGAGCTGCGAAAGAAAAGCAGCACAAAAACGCACTAAAGTGTTTCCGGAAAACTCTTCCGTCTTTCAGGAAAAGACTATTATGTTTGGGAAAAAGACCTTGATGTTTTTCGAGAACATCAAGGTCTTTTTTCAGGGTGAATGCTATCGGGCGGACACACGGGTCTGCCCTGAACCCCACACATACACCATAGAAATCCACCCACTCAAACCAACAAAAAAACGGTGCAGCGGAGGGTTTCACAGGTGCCCTCCCGGTGGTTGCGGTTATTTCCAATACGATTCACAATCAACAGACTGATTATCAACATAATGACATCTAACTTTGGGACCACTGGGACCAGGGCCCACCTTTATGAGTTTCCGGACCAGGATTTACAGAGTTTACGATACATACCATCCTCTTTTTCAATGATTTGCATCTCAAGCAAACGGACAAGGTATCTTTTAAGCGAACTGGAAGGTATTCCATGTTCCACGGCCCCCTCCTTCAACTGCGTATAAGTGAAGCTTTCGGGAAGCTTTGCCAGTACCGAACGTATGCGATAAAACTTCTTCATCGGCTTGGGTTCCTTGCCCGACTCCACGGCAGACACGGTGGTAGACAACAGCAAGCTGTGCTCCAACAACACTTTCACCATATCCATTGCCGTATGAAAATCCTCATCCGTACACCGGCACTGCTGCACATTCCACATCGGCTCACACTTGCGCAACGCCGTCAGCACCATGGCTATGCGGGCCGCTATCAACCCGTGACGAAACACAATCGCCCCATGCGAATCATCATCTTCACTCACCACTTCCTGAAGAACGTTGCTGAAACGCTGCGTATGCTCCTCCCACTGCCCGGGAGTAAAGCACACCTCGGTGGGCGAACCGGACAAAAAGACAAACATACGAAGCACCTCTTCACTCAATTTCCTGAACAGCTTCACATGGTCGGTGCTGCCCTCCACGGGAGCTGCCGAAATCCATTTCCACCGTCCCTCACCGATATAAAAAGCCATACGACTGTACATACCGTTCTCCAACGACGAAATGAAACGGTGAAGCTGAGAAGGAGTCCCCGTAAGACACAATGCCAGATGAGGAACATGCGCCACCACCATGCGCTTATCCGTCTTATAATAAGACGATGCCTCCTCGTGGTGAAAAGCGGCACGAAGCACATCATCATGCTTTCCGCAGTCCTGCTTCATGGCATTGGTAAGCATATCCAGCTCCGAAGCATTAATCACCACCCCTTGCGCACCGGCCTCCTCAAGCGCAATAATCAACTGACTCTTCGAGATATTGGGCGAAATCTTGAGCATGCGCTTCACCGGAGGCTCGGGACGCTTGTCGATGTCGGGCACACGCTTCTCCTGAATGGCCAAACGCTCTTCCAGCGCCCATGCCAACTGCTTCTTGTCATACTCCGACTGCACCGTCTTGTTCTTGTCTTCCAGATAGCGCTGAACGGCATCGGGCAGAATAGAGCCGAGCGTCACAATCCCCTTGCCGCGCCCCGCACCGGCAAGGCTCATCGCATAAAAATGAGGAGTGTAGCACATGTCGGCATAATTCATCCACACACCGGGAAGACAAGCACTCAGATTGGCAAGCATCCCCAGCAGCAGACGGTCTTTTTCACGGCTGTTTCGAGCTGCTTCCAAGCCACGGACAAGAAGGTCGGGAAGAGCGTCGTACACCGACTTCGGAAAGCGGGGAGCGTTCTTGTGGAGCTTGTCCGCTTCAAGCTTCTCATTCTCAGCCTTTTCATCCTCTCCCACGGGACCGGGAAAGCATAAAGATGGTCCCTGGTCCTTGTGGTCCCAACCATTAGCATTATTACGCTGATAATCAGACAATTTAGTTTTATCCACATAACGATATCCGGCATCCATTTTCGGGATGATATCTTCGGGCGGACACCCGGCATCGCTCAGACGCTCCACAGCCAACGCTTCCAGTTGTCTCAACTCACTATCGGACAGTCCTTTATATCGGGCTATACGACCCAATTTGAGCAAGAAATCATTCTTTGCTCCGGGAATGAAAGCGTTGTGGGCCAGAAAGTCATTAAAAAAGGTGCGCAGGATGCCCGACGGGGGTTCCGAGACAGGCTCCGAAGCAGATTCCGAAGCGGTTCCTGTCGTGCTGTCCGGTGCGGCAGGTCTCACGTTCAGTTCCTCCATGATCTGTGCCGCTTTATCGGGATGCTCCTTGAGGAATTCCCGCCAAGGGAAAAGCTCGAAAGCGGGCTTGCAGAAGGCTTCCTCGTCATACGACGCATAACACGGACGAGTGGGATTCTTGCAACTCATGTCACACGGAAAATCAATCACGCGGCCGATATGCCACGCCACCACCGCATAAGCCTGCACATACTCTTCGACTGTTGCAGCCTCGATACGCACCACCACTTTCAGACCATCGTACGATACACTTCGCCAACCTGCCCCGACCCACGGCACCGCCTTCAGCTTCTGCAGGAACTCCTGTGTACGTCCCTGCGTATGGTCGACATCAAACATGGCATTCCCACTCCACGTGCGGCGGTTCTTCAATGCATGGCTTCCCTCGCAATACCCCGCCACCACCAGGCCGGGCAGTTTGTTCTTCAACTCTTTGGCTTTACTCTTATCGCCCTCAGCCATTAGGCGGTGATACATCTCGACCGTCGATTTCCATCGTCCGTTGCAGATGTAATTTACAAACTCTTCCAGTGACATTTCAATGCAACGCTGTTCGCGCACATTAAAATAGAAAGAGCACAAATCATTAAAATCCATGTTAAAATGGGGTTTTAATTTAAGATAGGGAAAAAACGTTGCCCTTCGCCTGCAATTCAAAATTGCAATGTGCGAAAGTACGACATCTAAAACTGACGGAATATTACACTTTACGCCAAATCACCCACCGTTTACCTACTGTTTATCAGCATCCTAACAAACAGCCGGCAGAACTAAAGTGTACAATTGGCATTCTTCTTTTTATTTATTCTTTTTAACAGTAAGGACAATATTCCAAGGGAACCTTTCCAAATTGTTCCCAATCTGTATTCTTTTAAATCCATGATGCTTCGTTTTCATACCCCAACGGTATAAGAAGCCCCAGAAGGACAGCCATACAGACTCACGGAGGCGCTTACATACATCCTCCGTCATCACTCCTCCCCTTCCTTCTTTTAGGTCAATCGATCTTCTTCCTGCCTCTTTTTCTTTTGCCGGTCAATCTTCCCCTTTCTTCTTCTTTTCTTGTTGATTGGAGAATATTTTATAGCCCCTCCTACACATCCGCTTCAGTTCCGCCAGCTGTCGGAACGATATATTCTCAATGTCTCGCTCCAGCTCCTCCAACTCTTTTTCCACACTTCTCACCTTGTTCCATCTGTCCTGATTTGTTTCCAAATCTTCTTTTTATTC
>CDYG01017386.1_pt1 | contig 10906 bp, 7 predicted proteins | sample 554931 | NCBI WGS metagenome assembly CDYG01 (sample SAMEA3182055, study PRJEB8094) | gut metagenome | biome: human; feature: gut; material: Stool; isolation source: human stools | place: Canada | collected 2012-11-13
GTGTCAGACGGAGCCGGTTGGCCAGCGATGCTAACTGCATATTGGTGGCGGCCTTAGCGATGGGCATGGCTCACCTCCAACATGTATTTCTCATAAACCTTCAAAGACCGTTGCCAGGGCTGTACCACTGGTAAAGGCGGCAGCCATGGTGCAGGTCGCTGTTCATGCCGGAATGTGTTAGCTTTGTACTCGTCAGTGGCCTTGTTCTTTGTACAAAGCTTTTGGCCGTGGTGATACACCGTAATGGTTTCTGGTTCTTCCATGATCTCGACTTGGGTGCCGGGCTCGGTGTCGACGAGCTCATAACGACGGTTATTGACAATGATCAGGCCGCTGGCATTAACGATGCGCGTTTGAAGGCGCAGATTCGTTACCGGGACCTTGTCCACGGACTCAGAGCGCTCATTTCAGTGAGAAAACGATCACGGGGAGTTCCGGCTAATCCTTGGATGGTGCGGATGTCTGCGACTTCCTGTAGCCAGTGATCAATCTCTTGCTGGGCCTGTTCGAGGCGGTCGACTTTCATCCCCGCCAAACAACTGGTTTTGACATATCCCACCATGCGTTCCACCTTGCCTTTGGTTTTGGCACGATAGGGTCGACAGGCCGTTTTAACGAAGCCCCAATACTGGGCCAGAAATTGATAAGCCCGCGTAAATACGGCCCGATCGTTTTCATCTCGTCCCTGTATCAAACAGCGGGTGTTATCTGACACCACGGCTACGGGGACGCCTTGGAAATAAGCAAAGGCGGATTCAATGCCGTCGAGCCAGGCCGCTTGATTTTCACCGGGATAGATTTTGACAAACAGGCGGCGGGAGTAACTCAGAACCGCCACAAAAATGCAGATACGAGTTTTCTGTCCTTTGATCTCAATATCTTCAAAACCAAAGTCAATCTGCATTTCATTGCCGGGATCGACCTCATAACGTACTGCGCGTTCCTGCGGTGTGAGCACGGTTTTGCGCCAGGGCTGACAAAACTTTTGCAGCGTGCGCAGCTGCGCTGCCAAACCCAGCAGCTCCTTTAATCGACGTTGGAGATTGGGGCAATGACCGCGGCAGTCGATAAACAGGCTCTTGATCACTTCTTCATAGGGATCCAGAGCGCGAGCTCGCTGGACACGCAAAACGATGGGCTGTCCGCTGTCGAGGAGCGCCAGATATTTGCGCACCGTGTTGCGCGAGAGGCCGAGCCGTTTGCTGATCTTGAGCGAGCCCTCCCCGCGTTCATGCAAGAGCTGAATGTATTTCAGCTGTTCCGTTCTAACCATCTTGGGTTTCCGTTGCTTGAGGAAACCCTGATTCTTCCAGTTTCTACGTCTTCCTACCGTCATGTTTTGTGACCTGTTGGGGTAGGTCATTTTTGCGTTCGTTAGGTAGGTAATTTATGCGTTCGCGTAACAGGCATTCTTCTTTAAGCCTGCAGCGCAGTCGTAGTCAGGACAGAATGATTACTCGTATCGGTATTTTTAGGTGCCGATCCCGTCAAATTTACCGATACGCGAAATATACGCAAAATTTCACGCATCTCTTTGTTTTTGACGGGATTTTTCCGAAAATATACCGATACCGTTCATTATTCCCTGTATCGGTATATTTGTAACAAGCTCATCCTAGCGCAGCTTTATACCGATACAAATACCGATACGAAAACAGTTCTTGTCAGTTCCGCTTGGTTCCGCTCAGATCATTGTAAATAAAAGAAAACCCCCGAAACTCAAAGAGTTACGGGGGCGATAGTTCAGCTTAGTTCAGGCAGGTTCCCCTTCCCGGGTTACTCCCACTCAATAGTGGCAGGCGGCTTGCCGGAGACGTCATAGACCACCCGGTTGATGCCGCGGACTTCATTAATGATCCGGTTGGACACTCGACCAAGAAGGTCGTAAGGGAGCTCGCTCCACTTGGCAGTCATGAAATCGGACGTCTCGACAGAACGCAGGCTCACAACCCATTCATAGGTACGGCCGTCGCCCATGACACCTACGCTCTTTACAGGAAGGAACACAACGAAGGCCTGGCTCACCTTGTCATAGAGATCGGCCTTACGCAGTTCTTCAATGAAAATGGCATCGGCTTCACGCAGAAGATCTGCATATTCGCGTTTCACTTCACCCAGAATGCGAACCCCCAGACCCGGACCCGGGAACGGATGGCGGTAGACCATCTCAGCGGGAAGACCGAGGGCAATGCCGAGTTCACGGACTTCGTCCTTAAAGAGGCTGCGCAGTGGCTCAAGAAGCTTCAGATGAAGCGTGTCGGGCAGGCCGCCTACATTGTGGTGGCTCTTAATAACCTTGGCTTTTTTGGTTTTTGCACCGGCAGACTCAATCACGTCAGGGTAGATCGTGCCCTGAGCAAGCCATTTGGCGTTTTTGATTTTGGCAGCTTCTTCTTGGAAGACGTTGACGAATTCACGGCCGATGATCTTACGCTTCTGCTCGGGATCGGAAACACCTGCCAAAGCGTTCATGAAGCGATCAATGGCGTCCACCACAATGAGCTTCAGGCCCATGTTCTTTTCAAAAGTCTCACGAACCTGTTCGCGTTCATTCTTGCGCAGCAGACCATTGTCGACGAAAACGCAGGTCAAACGCTGACCGATTGCACGGTGGATGAGCGCTGCGGTGACGGAACTGTCGACGCCGCCTGAAAGGCCAAGAATCACTTCCTCATCGCCCACTTCGGCGCGAATTTTCTCAACGGCTTCCTTGGCGTAGTCACCCATGATCCAGTCAGGCTTGCATTTGCAGATGTCAAGGACGAAGCGCTGGAGAATTTCACGGCCTTTGACGGTGTGCGTGACTTCCGGGTGGAACTGCACGGCATAGAAGCCCCGGGCTTCATCAAACATGCCGGCAATAGGGCACGACGGCGTAGAAGCCATCACTTTGAATCCCGGAGGAAGCTCGGAAACTTTGTCGCCGTGGGACATCCAAACCTTCAGCATACCTTCGCCAGCTTCGGTCTGGAAGTCTTCGATGCCCTCAAGAAGCTTGGAATGATTGCGGGCGCGGACTTCGGCATAGCCGAATTCACGCTTGGTACCGCTTTCGACCTTGCCGCCGAGCTGCTGTGCCATGGTCTGCATGCCGTAGCAGATCCCGAGGACGGGAACGCCCGCTTCAAAAACGGCTTGGCTCGCTTGGTCGTTGCTTTCCTCATAGGCGCTCATATGGGAGCCCGAGAGAATGATGCCTTTAGGGGCGAATTCACGAATGAAATCAGCAGAGACGTCGTTCGGATGAACTTCGCAGTAGACGTGGGCTTCGCGCACGCGTCGGGCGATCAACTGGGTCACCTGGCTGCCGAAGTCCAGAATCAGGATGCGGTCGTGAGACATGGGTTGGAATGCTTCTTTTGTGGAGGAGACTGAGGTGCGCAGCTTGGCGATTGAAGTGTTTTCAGCGAATCAACATGGCCGAAAACTTTCAAGCTTTGCGCGGGCGTTACTGTAACAGAAATAAGAAAGGCGCCCGCACCGCTTGAGCTTGCTGCCTGCGGGCTTCGGGCGCCTTCTCCGACATAAAGTCGGCTGCCTATCGATTAGTTGGCCTGACGATAGTTCGGGGCTTCCTTCGTGATCTTCACGTCATGGACGTGAGATTCACGCATGCCAGCCGCCGTGATCTGCACGAAGCGTGCGCGGGTGCGCATTTCATCAATCGTGCGGCAGCCGCAGTAGCCCATGGAGGAACGCAGACCGCCGATCATTTGATAGATGATCGCGGAGATGGAACCCTTAAAAGGCACCATGCCTTCAATGCCTTCCGGGACGAACTTATCGATATTGCCCTGATTGTTGTCCTGGAAGTAGCGGTCGGCAGAACCCTTGCCCATCGCGCCGAGCGAACCCATGCCGCGGTAGGACTTATAGTTGCGGCCCTGATAAAGGATCACTTCGCCCGGAGCTTCTTCCGTGCCGGCGAACATGCCGCCCATCATGACGGAATTGGCGCCGGCCGCGATGGCCTTGGAAATATCGCCCGAGAAGCGGATGCCGCCGTCGGCGATGCAGGGAACACCGGTGCCCTGAAGAGCTTCTGCGACATTGCTGATGGCGGAAATCTGGGGCACGCCGACACCGGCAACGATGCGGGTAGTGCAGATGGAGCCCGGGCCAATACCGACCTTGACGCCGTCAGCGCCGTGTTCGACAAGCGCGAGGGCAGCTTCGCCGGTAGCGATATTGCCGCCGATAACCTGAAGGTTCGGGTAATGCTGCTTGACCCACTTCACGCGGTCAAGAACACCCTTGGAGTGACCGTGAGCGGTGTCGACGACGATAACGTCAACGCCTGCGTCAACGAGCTTTTCAACGCGCTCTTCGGTACCTTGACCAACAGAAACAGCAGCGCCGGCGAGGAGCTTGCCCTGAGCATCCTTGGCGGCGAACGGATGATCGGTCGCCTTGGTAATGTCCTTAACGGTCATGAGACCGGCAAGACGGAAGTCCTTCGTAACAACGAGAACACGTTCGAGACGATGACGGTGCATCAGGTTCTTGGCTTCTTCAAGCGAAGCGCCTTCATGCACAGTGACGAGGCGTTCACGCGGCGTCATGACTTCACGAACCGGAACGCTCATGCGGGTTTCAAAACGAAGGTCACGGTTTGTGACCATGCCGAGCACCGTACCGTCTTCAGCAACCACGGGCAGACCCGAGATGCGGTGTTCGCGCGCGAGAGCAATCACGTCGCCCACGAGCATTTCCGGCCCAATGGTAATCGGTTCGGAAACAACGCCGGATTCATGGCGCTTCACCTTAGCGACTTCAGCAGCCTGCTGATCGGCAGTCATATTCTTGTGAATAAAGCCGACGCCGCCTTCCTGAGCGAGCGCAATCGCGAGCTTGGCTTCAGTGACCGTATCCATGGCGGCTGAAACCATCGGGATGTTGAGCGAAAGACCGCGCGTGAGCTGAGTCTGCAGCTGCGTATCGCGGGGGAGAATTTCCGAATAGGCGGGAACGAGCAGTACGTCGTCGAACGTAAGAGCCGTCTGAAGGAGTCGCATAACAACCTCTGAGTGCAAAAAAAAATACACCGCTTGATTCTCAAAGGCCTGCAGGTCGTCAGGCGAAGAGATCGGGGTACGGCACGTAAATGATGTTCGATCGGCTCGAAGATTGAAACTTCGAGCGGAAGGTCCGCGAAACACTTAAAGCGGGGATGAGGTCCGCGAAGGCGTTTGGGAATTTCCGAGATTGATTGCGGCGGCAGTCTAAACGTTTTGAAGACAACTGTGTGCAGATGTAGGGAAAAAGTTTGAGTTTGCCCTACCCCACAAATACGCGACGGGCTCTCTTTGGAACTGAGAGCCCGTTCTTAATGTCAATCAAGCCGCAGGATGGCCGGAATAAAGCCCATCAATCAAATCTTTCCATCGAGACAGTATCTTTTCCCGACGAAGTTTCATTGTTGGTGTGAGAAGGCCGTTTTCAACGGTAAATGGCTCGTCCGCAACGGCAATGGACCGCGGAATACCGTAAGAAGGAAAATCTTTGGCGGCGGCACGCACGCGTTTGACCAAATAGCGCAGCATGCTTCGATCGTGCAGCGTCTGCGGATCGTCTGCAGAAAGTTCCATTTCGGCACAGAGTGCTTTCCATAGGTCTGGCTGAAGAACCAGTACAGCACTAATGAAGGGGCGATTTTCGCCGCAGACGAATACCTGTTCGAAGAGTGGGTCTTCCTGAATGGCGAATTCGAGATCTACGGGGGCAATCTTTTCGCCGGTGCTCGTGACGATGATTTCCTTGATGCGTCCTTTAATACGCACGCGGCCGCCGTCAGACAGATCTGCCTGGTCACCCGTATGAAACCATCCGTCTTCCGTAAAGGCGTGCTTGGTTTCAGCTGGTTTGTTCCAGTATCCCTGCATGACCTGCGGGCCTTTCACTTGCAGTTCGTCGCGATCACCGAGGCGAACCTGCGTTTGGGCAACAGGCTGCCCCACACAAGCGGGATGGTTCATTTCGGCACGCGTCAAGGAGACGATGGGACTTGTTTCCGTCAGTCCATAAACCTGACGGAGCGGCACCCCCATCGCGCAGAAATAGCGAGCTACTGACTGATTCAGACTTGCTCCGCCGCAGAGAATCGCTTTCATGCGTCCGCCAAAAAGTCCGCGTACTTTGCGGCCGACATCTTCGTCTAGGACCGGAAGCACGGTTTCGTCGAGCGCTTCTCGGGCGGAAGGTTCAACGGGCAGACCGTTGTCACGGCAGAATCGCCTCCATCCAGCCTCGGCAGCCCACTGAGAGCGGTGCTGCTCGACTTCAGAACCCTTCGCGAGTTCAAGCTGCTGCTTTTGATAAAGACGTTCGAGCACGCGCGGAACAGTACACATGATGGTGGGCTGAACATCAGCCAAGTCGTTCTCAATGTGCTGAACCGATCGGGCAAATGCCATCGAGGCACCGTGAGCAAGGGCTGCGTAATGAGCGACGGTACGCTCAAAAGTGTGGGAAAACGGCAGAAATGAGAGATAGATGTCGGATTCTGTGATGTCGACTGCATCGGAAATCTGGGCCACATTGGCGACAAGATTTGCATGAGTCAGCATTACGCCCTTGGGACGGCCGGTGGTGCCGGAGGTGTAAATGAGCCCGGCAAGATCGTCAGGGCTGGGTTCCGGCGGAAGCGCTTCGCTCGGCGTGCCGTTGCCGCGCGCGAGCCACGTCTCAACACCGGAGATGCGAACGCCGTCGATTACCTCGTCGTCGAGTTCATTCAAAAGCACCACCTGTTCGAGCATCGGCAGTGTTTCGCCTGCTGCCGCATGCAGTGCGTTCCATCTTGCACGCGAGGAGGTCACAAGAATTCTTGCGCCGGAGTCATGAAGGATGTAGGCGGATGATCCCGGTGTGTCAACAGCATGGAGGGGGACAGGTATGAGTCCTGCCGCCAAAGCTGCCTGATCGAAGATGACAGCCTCAATGGAATTGGTGAGCAGCATCGCAGCACGGTCGCCCGGCTTCAGTCCCGACGCATAAAACGCATGCCGCCAACGCAGCACTTGTGCTTCAAAAGCTTTCCAGGTGAGTGAAATCCAACGATTGTCGGCATAGTCGAACTGTCGGAAGGCCTCTCGATCCGGCCACAGGGATACGGTTCGTCGACGAAGTGCGGGAATCGTGACACAGTCAAAAAGTCGAGCGAGGGTGGAGCGCGTCATTTGATGAAAAAATGAGGAACGCCTAAAGCGCGCAGACGCGGGCTGGAGGTTGGGTCCCCTGAAAGTTGGCGGCGAATTTTGTGCGGAGCAGTATGCGTTGCAAAGCGCTCAAAAATAGAAAGATGTTTTAAGTGAAAACCCGATGAGCGTTGCTGACGATGCTAAATTGGCTGCGTTCTTCTTACGCTGAAAAAGAACGCAGCTGCAGACTTATTTCTTTTTAGGCGCAATACCTTCGTAAAGTGCGTCAATGTCAGAGGCATACCGGCGGGTGATGATGCTTCGCTTGAGTTTCAAGGTCGGCGTCAGCATGCCGTTTTCAATTGTCCAAGGTTCGCGGACAAGTTTGACGAGACGTGGAACACCGTAATTCGGGAAGTCAGCTGCAGCCTTTTTAATACGCTTGAGGGCTGCCTGCTGGGCTTCTCGCGAATCAAGCGACTTTGGGTCCTCAGGATCAAGCTTCAGTTCCGCGCAGAGACGCTGCCATTCGTCGGGATTAACGACGGCAACCAGTGCAATGCAGATGCGGTCATCACCTACCGCAAGTGTTTGAGCAAATAGCGGATCGGTTTCGACAGCGGCTTCCAGATCGGCGGGGGGTACTTTTTCGCCCGTGCTCGTCACAATGATTTCTTTAATGCGGCCGGTAATACGAATGCAGCCGTCTTGGTATATCTCGGCAACATCGCCTGTAGAGAGCCAGCCATCATCGGACAGAATGGCTCGTGTAGCTTCTTCTCGGTGCCAATAACCCTGCATAACAGAGGGACCCCGCACCAAAAGCTCGCCTCCATCCCCAAGCTTTACTTCAATGTTGTCAAGTTTTGGACCAACGGTTGAAGGGTGATTTTGTCCGACTTTATTGACAGCAATGATGGGGCTCGTTTCCGTCATGCCGTAGCCTTGGAAGATAGGAACGCCGAGCCCGAGGAACACCTTTGCAACGGCAGGGTTGAGAGCTGCGCCGCCAGAGATGTAGAGGTGAATGCGGTCGCCGAAGACAGAACGAAGCTGCTTGCCGATCTTTTTATCAAGAAATCCCGCAACAAGCGGATCAAGCCAAGCGCGGCCGGAAGGTTCTATGGGCAGACCATTTTCTCGACAGAAGCGACGCCAACCGACTTCGACTGCCCAGTTAAAAAGGTAGCGGACGTAAGCGGGCTTCTTGGCGAGGCCATCACGAAGCTTGCCATAGATCATGTCGTATACGCGCGGTACCGACATCAAGATGGTTGGACGAATGGATTTCAGATCGTCCGCCAAAGTTGCGATGGAGCGGTTGAAGGCCAGCGTCAGGCCGGTACCCACTGCGAGATAGTATGAAGCTGTGCGCTCGAATGTGTGTGAAAGCGGGAGAAACGACAAAAGCGTTTCATCGGCATAGGGCTGCAGACTCTGAAGCACGCCCCGGAGATTGGAGAGCACATTGCGGTGAGTAAGCATCACGCCTTTGGGATTACCCGTCGTGCCGGAGGTATAAACGAGTGCGGCAAGATCTGTCGAGCGCGGCCCCGGCGGGATCGGCGCATCCGGCGTTTTGGCAAGCCACGTTTCTAAGCTCAGCATCGGAATGTCGGCATCGGGATCATCAGCGAAATCATCGTCTGTGATGACAACAAGTTTCAGGTTGGGGAGCTCGGCAGCTTCACGCACCAAACGCCACTTGAGCTTCTTGTTGGTGACCAAAACTTCTGCGCCTGAGTCGTTGAGAATGTAGGCCGACGATTTTGGCGTATCGATAGCATGAAGCGGCACCGGCGTCAGGGCGTTGGCCAGGGCTGCCTGATCGAAGAGAACGGCTTCGATGCAGTTCGGCAGCAGCATTGCAACGCGAGTGCTTCGAGTGAGGCCAAGACCAGCAAAGGCGTGACGCCAACGCTGAACTTCATCGTAGCCCTGCCGAAACGTCCAGTCGCGCCACGATTTCTTCACCGGATCCCAGGATTTCCAACCGACTGCATCAGGACGCTTTTCTACCTGTAGCGCAAGCATTTCGGGAATGGTCGAGAGTACGTCGAGGTCGCGTATGCGTTCGAGGCCTGCTTCCTTCGGAGAGAGTTTTTCCATGGTCGTTGCGAAATAAGTAAACCAGCATGAGGGCCGCTTCCGACGCATTGAAAGCGCAGAAAGCCAATAGTGTCCTCATTGTATCGGTCGAGCCGTAAATTCAAATAAAGAGTCGTCAAAGAGTCGCGGATGGGAGCTTGTTCATCGGCTGAATGGATGATGGACGAGATAATTGAACGAATAAGAGTCGGAATACGTATATTTACTTAATAGCGCTTTCTTATCATGAGTAAAGAAGGTGACATACCAAAGTGTTTGCGGTGATTAATTAATGAATAACACCTAAAATGCACCATAATGGTGCGTGAATAAAATATGCCTTAGGGGTTTGCATGTGAATTGTGAAAAGGGTAACTTTAATTCCGCAGCGAATAAAACAAATGCACATGCGTTGCTCCTCAAACGCTTACAAATGATGTGGTTGGTCCTGCATCATCTGATTGGCTGCAAAATTGAGAAAGGCTGACGACGGAAAGGGACGTCGTCAGCCTTTTTCGTATCGGTCTTCTTATGCGTGGGTCAGCATTCACACTATTGGCCTGGCTGGTGATTATTCTGAACAACGCCCAACAGCTGTTCGATTTTCTAGGTACCGCACAGCATAGCGCCCTGAGAGCACGCCTTCATCGAGGTCATGCAGGACATGGATGAGGAGATATGAGTTTCATATCTTGATGAAGTTCTTCTTTTGCACTAGGCAGCCGCTGTTGTCAGCGGAGGCTGAAAGAGCGCAATAAAGCCGAATGTGGCCGGATGTGAAAGGCAGTTTTCTGAATATTTTTGATTGGACAACTTGTCTACAAGCGAAGGCATGACAATGTGCGGATGTACAGGCAGTGTCAAGGAATGAATGTTAGTTGATATGAATCAAAATGTTATATTTTGCAACGCACCGTTTTGGTGCGATTTGATGGAGAGGGGCGCCTGAGGTCATGATCGTATTTCTGCGTAGGTTTAGAAATGCGACCTTCGCTGGAAAATTATATGCATCTAAGTTTGCGATCTATTTTTGTAAACAACATCTTGTGTAAAACGTGACCGCATTGCATGGTTTGGACTCTGTATGTGTCCAAAAAATCCATACCACTTCACAAACTTCAGAAAAAAAAGCCCGCGGTGCTTTGGCATCGCGGGCTGGAACAACAATCGGACGCGGCATGCTTGCATTAGTAATGACGACCCGCTAAGCGGACGGACATTCCAATACAGCCCCTCGGAAGCGCCCGATGTCGACGCACGCCTTGCCGACTCAAGTGAGTCGGAAGGAGGAATTGATCCAATAAGAATTCTAGGCACTTTCAACTAGTGCACCATAAGGATAATCCCTGCTGAAAACGTATTCAGTGCAAAGTATGGAGCTGCTCAATTGTTCATTGAGCTTAGTGAAAACGACGATCGGTAAGGTATTTTGAGTTTTCTTGTTTTCGGCAGGATTCACTGAGGAGTAGAGAGAGACATTCGGGTTAACGATTGATTATCGAATTCCGTTGCAAAGAAAGATCCAAATGCCGTGGTGTGCAAGGAGTTTTGAAGGATTCAGGAGGTGATTTTTGAGCACGACGCGCCTGTCAAGACCTCTTTAGGTGGAGGCGGAGGTCAAACTGACCTGTTATAGTTGAAGGCAATTTAAAAAAATCAAATACAACATATGGTTGTAA
>CDYG01007368.1_pt1 | contig 10843 bp, 10 predicted proteins | sample 554931 | NCBI WGS metagenome assembly CDYG01 (sample SAMEA3182055, study PRJEB8094) | gut metagenome | biome: human; feature: gut; material: Stool; isolation source: human stools | place: Canada | collected 2012-11-13
TTATTCCAATAATATCCATCAACGAGTTAACGAATAAATCAGATAACTAAAAAATTTGTTGCGATCCATGGAGGGTATTCGTTCAAGCACCACTCTCAGATTGAGCGTAGGATGATGTTCCTAAATTTCGTAGACGCAAGAGTCAACGGCTTGCACTGCGTCATGTGATCAACATCATCGCTTCGAACCGTCATGGGCAGCTTCCACGAACTCATCGCAGGTTTTCACAACTTTCAAGAGTCCTATCTGTTGAAAGAAAAGGAATTTTTTGATCAACTGGCTCACGGGCAGGAACCCAAGAGTCTCGTCATTGCCTGCTGCGACTCACGTGTAGATCCCGCTATCCTTTTGGGCGGCAAACCCGGAGATCTGTTTGTTGTGAGAAGCATTGCCGCACTCATCCCGCCGGTCGGACTTTCGTCGCCGCGTGATGCGGTCATGTCGGCCTTGGAATATGGTGTGAAACACCTCGACGTAGACCATCTGATCGTTATGGGGCACTCTGCCTGCGGCGGCATTCACGCAGCGCTCTTCCCCGAAAAAATAGAAAAAGAGTTTTTCTTGTCGCGTTGGGTGCAGATGGCTCACCCCGTTTCTGAAGAACTTCGGCGAGAACTTACTACAGAACCGACGTCGGAAGTGCTGCCCGATCCCTCCGCACCGGATTTTGTTCGTCGCGTCGAAGAAGGGGCTGTGCTGCAGTCAATTGAAAACCTCCTTTCATACGACTGGATAGAAGCCAAAGTTCAAGAGGGAACGCTGTCCCTTCATGCGCTTTACTACGACCTCAAGTCCGGCACCCTTTACGTCTGGAATGCGGAAAAAGAGGACTTTGAGCCCTCACAGGAACATCACTGCCCCAAAGAAGCCAGTCTCTGTCATTTTTGAGCCCTCGAGAAACAGGCAACGACCTCTACGCTCTTTATCCTATTGACGCCTTCATAAACCTTGAGGGATGATTTGTTCCGTTAGTGCAGTCATTGCACTTCCCCTCAAGTTGAATACCCATACTTTTGAGTCCTCTCATCATGCAGCACAACGCCCGCACCCCCATCGCCATGACGGCGTATTGGTGGCGCACCTCAACAGAGCGGGCGTTCAGTCGGTGTGCGTGCTGAGAAAAGAAGCTGTTCCTTAAAGCTTTCGAACTTTTCAAAAGCATCCATAAGCCCGCGGATCTCGAGTCCTGCGGGCTTTTGCTTTATCGAGTCGCGGTGAGTCCAACGAGATCCCCCAAGCCATTCTCAAGCAATTCATTCGGAGTACTTCACCATGACCACCTTCAATTTCAATACGCTTTGCGCCGGCCGCAGCCTCACCACTGAAGAATCCCAAGCGCTCTTTACTCAGGTCTTCGAGGGCAAGATCGATCCTGCGCTTTTGGCCGGCATTCTCACTGCGCTGAAGATCAAAGGCGAAACGCCTGAAGAAATCGAAGGCGCAGCCAGAGCCATGGTGGCTGCAGCAGCTCACTTCCCGCGTCCGCGGGGAGTGGAAGTCGGGGAAATCGTCGGCACCGGCGGCGATGGGATGAAAACGATCAACGTTTCAACTACAACAGCGCTTCTGGCTGCCGCAGCGGGACTCAAGATTGCTAAGCACGGCAACCGCGGCGTCTCTTCCCCTACCGGGGCATCAGACCTCCTCACGGCTCTTGGCGTCGACATTCGCCTGACGCCCGATGAAAGCGCACAACTGCTCGACGCCACGGGATTTTGCTTCTGCTTTGCACAGCTCTACCATCCGGCCATGCGTTTTGCCGGTCCTGTGCGCGCTGCTTTAAAAACCCGCACGATCTTCAACATTCTGGGGCCGCTCACCAATCCCGCTCACCCAGACTATGCGCTGATCGGCGTTTATTCTCCAGATCTTCTCGAAACAGTCGCACAAACTTTGCGTCTTCTCGGCGTTAAGCGTGCCTACGTTGTACATGGCAGCGGTCTCGATGAGGCTGCTGTCCACGGCACGACCGAAATTGCAGAATTGAAGGAAGACGGTACGATCGAGCGCAGCACGCTCACACCGGCCGACCTTGGGGCAAAGCGCCTCTATTCCATTGAAGAAATCAAAGGCGGTGCCCCTGCAGACAACGCCCTCATTACGGAAGCGATCCTGGCGGGTAAGGGTACAGAAGCACAGCAAGCCTTCGTGGCAGCCAATCTGGCACTGCTGCTGAAAATCGGCGGTCTTGCGAAGAGCCTGCCTGAAGCCGTTGAACTTGCTCGCCGTACCATGGCTTCCGGCAAGGGGCTCGAAGTGCTCAACGCTCATCGTGCATATGCCGCATCCCATACGGCATCCTCACAGAAAGCTGCCTGAGCCTAGCCCACATAACAACCAAAACCGACAAAATGCAGTTTGATCTTTTTCGCAATGCCCAAGCCACTGACGCCGGCGCCGCACTGAACCACGCGTCCATGGCGAGCACCGTGCTTGAAAAAATTGCTGCCTCGTCTGTTCAGCGAGCGGCAGCGCTTCCTGCCGTCACACGCGCCGAATTCGATGCAGCCGAATTGGAGCGGCGCCAGCATTTTGCCGCTGTCGGCATTGATAACAATGCGCTCGCGCAGCGATATGGTGTTTTTTCGGCTGCCCTGCGCCTTCCAGGCCGCAGAGTGATTCTGGAGATCAAGGCCGCATCGCCGTCAAAAGGCGTCATGAAGACTGCCATTGATCTGGATGATTATGCGAAGGTCTATGGCACCTACGCCGATGCCATTTCTGTACTGACGGAGCCGGAATTCTTCCGCGGCAGTTTTGAGCGCCTGGCCGCCGTCCGTGAACGCACCACACGTCCCCTGCTGGCAAAGGATTTCATTGTGAGTGATCGGCAGCTGCTCGCCGCATACCGCTGCGGAGCCGATGCCGTCCTCTTGATGCTTTCGGTATTAGCCCCCGACGGTTACCGAGACTTGGCAGCCAAAGCCAAAGCACTCGGACTCGAGGTGCTTACCGAAGCCTCATCCGTTGAAGAAGCTCGCGTGGCGCTTGAGCTCGGTGCCAAAATAATCGGCATCAATAACCGCAATCTTCGTACGCTCGAAGTAGATGTCAAGCGCGCACCGAATGTAGCGTCAGAATTAACCGGCGATCTGCCTGAGGATGTCGTACTGGTTGCTGAATCAGGCTATACGTCCTTCACCGCCATTGCAAAAGCCGTCGCAGCAGCTCCGCGGTTAAATGCGTTCCTTTGCGGCTCAGCCCTGTCGCAAGCCTCCAACTTGTCTCTGGCCGTGCGGGAACTGTTGTTCGGTCATTCAAAAGTCTGCGGCATTACGCGCCCAGAAGATGCAATGGCCGCTGCTGAGGCGGGGAGTTCAACGGTTGGAATCATCCTCGCGGCACGATCAAAGCGCTGTGTTGTCCTCTCGGAGGCGAAGCGACTGGCAAAAGCCATCCGAGACAATGCTCAACGCTTCCAACTGCCCGTAGCGATTTGTGCAGTAATCGACGCCGCCGAACTTTCTCAGATTCCAACTATCCTGCAAACATTTGCCCCTGAACGCATCCAAATCCACGGAACGCTTTCCGCAGAAGCACTCGAAAACCTTGTTCACTCACATCCCAACACGGCCTTCGTCCCCGTCATTGGCGTAAGTATTCAGTGCCGCCGCGCAGACGAAACGGATGCTCACCTTCTCAGAGCAGTTCGCAGCCTTCTGGACGCCGGCGCAGCCAACGTGCTCCTTGATGCTGCCAATGCCTCTGGCTCCGGCGGCACCGGAACGACTTTTGATCATACGGTGCTGGAAGGACTCCAAACGGATCCCCAAGTACTTGCCCAGGTTTTGCTCGCCGGAGGTTTATCGCCCGTCAATGCAGCCGAAGCAGCCTTTACCGGCGCTGCGGGCTTTGATTTCAATTCCGGCGTTGAAGAGGCGCCGGGCATTAAATCACCCACAAAAATTCATGCGGCCTTTGCTGCTCTCCGCGGCGTTCCTGCGCCGAAGCCTCACCACTGATTGTGAGCCCAGCTCTACACAGAACTCTCATTTACAACGGACAGTCCATCATGAAGCTCAACCCTTATTTCGGCCGATTCGGCGGCCAGTTCGTCCCGGAAATCCTTATTCCCGCACTTGATCAACTCGAAGAAGCCTTCATCGCCGCCAAGGATGATCCGAAATTCCAACAGGAACTTCACACGCTGCTCACTGACTATGCCGGTCGTCCGACACCTTTGACAAAGTGCCGCAACCTGACACAAGGCACCAAAACCACGATCTATCTTAAACGCGAAGATCTGGTTCACGGCGGCGCACACAAGACCAATCAAGTGCTGGGGCAAGCGCTTCTGGCCCGCCGCATGGGCAAGACCCGAATCATTGCCGAAACAGGCGCCGGGCAGCACGGCGTTGCCACCGCTATTGCCTGTGCGCTGCTTGGATTCAAGTGCCGCGTCTATATGGGCGCAAAAGACGTTGAACGGCAAAAACCCAATGTCTTCCGTATGGAATTGATGGGCGCCGAGGTTGTGCCGGTACATAACGGCCGCAGCACGCTTAAAGAAGCCTGCAATGCTGCTCTTCGTGACTGGGCTGGTTCATTTGCCGATACGCATTACATGCTCGGCACTGCCGCGGGTCCGCATCCCTTCCCCACCATCGTGCGTGAATTCCAGAAAATCATCGGTGAAGAAGCTCGTTCGCAGTTTGCCAAACTCGAGGGCGGTCTGCCCGATGCCGTCATCGCCTGCGTGGGAGGCGGTTCAAACGCGATTGGCCTTTTTACCGATTTCGTACCGCATAAGAGCGTCAAGCTGATCGGTGTTGAACCTGCCGGACGCGGTCTTGATACACCGGATCATGGTGCCACGCTTGAAAAAGGGACGCCCGGCATCTTCTTTGGCGCCCGCTCCTACAACATGCAGACGCCGGACGGTCAGATTGAAGAATCTTTCTCTATATCAGCCGGCCTTGATTTCCCGTCCGTAGGACCCGAACACGCTTACCTGCAGGAAATCGGCCGAGCTGAATATCACGGCATCACAGATCGTGAAGCACTGTCCGCTTTCATTGAACTCTCCCAGCGCGAAGGCATTATTCCCGCTCTGGAAAGCGCTCACGCGCTCGCCTATGCCCTCAAGCTGGCACGTCAAAATCCTGAACGCGAGCAAAAATTTGTCGTCAATCTCTCCGGCCGCGGCGATAAGGATATCTTTCAGGTCTCGCAGCGTTTGGAAGACGAGGGACTTTTTGTGAACGGCCGTCTTGCCGCCGATGCTGCCCAGGCCGTCCTGGAAGGCTGATCACCCGATATATCTCTCGAAATGAATTCAACCCAAATTTTTCAAGGATTCCCTCTCATGACGCAGTCAGACCGTTTCGCTGTACGTTTTGCCGTGCTGGCACAAAAGAAGGAAGGCGCCTTTGTCCCCTTTGTCAATCTTTGCGATCCAACACCGGAAATCTCGTCCCAAATTCTGGAAGCGTTAGCAGCCGGCGGAGCCGATGCACTTGAACTCGGCATTCCTTTTTCCGACCCCTGCGCAGACGGTCCGGTCATTGAAGCTTCAGCTCAACGCGCACTCGCAGCGGGTTCAACGACTGCCAAATGTCTGGGAATTATCAAAGCGTTCCGCGCAAAACACCCGGATATTCCAGTGAGCCTTATGCTCTATGTAAACCTCGTGACAGCGCCCGGCGTCGAAAACTTCTTTGCGGCCGCCAAGGATGCCGGCGTTGATGCTGTGCTTATCCCTGACGTTCCGATTTCAATGCGCGAAGCCGAACCTGAATGGGACGCTGCCGCCAAAGCGCACGGCATTCATCTGATTGCCATCGCACCGCCCAACGGTACTCCGGACCTCTATAAAGAAGTCGCTCAGCGCTCTACGGGATATGTTTATCTCCTCTCCCGCGCAGGTATTACCGGTACGGATAAAACTGCCGGGCGTCCCGGTGAAGCCGAAATTGCTGCACTTCGCGCTGCCGGCTCGGCGCCATTGCTTTTGGGGTTTGGCGTATCGCGCCCTGAACATGTCCGTGCTGCGCTTGAAGCAGGTGCAGACGGCGCCATTGCCGGATCTGCCGTCGCTCAGGTGATCACGGAGAATCTCAGCAATGTTCCTGTGATGCTCGAGCGCCTCACCGCATTTGTTAAAGAAATGAAAGCCGCCGCCGCTCTTAGCTGAACGCAAAGCGGCTGCATCCGTCAGGCATCAGCGCCGTCTTGATCCTTTGAACGCCTCAAGACGGCGCATTATATTTGCCGCACGTCCAGCCGCCGGCAGCTTTAGGCGCCGCGCGGTTTGGGAAAGAAGTATCTGAGTTTGGCGTTGGGGTGCTGCTTCGTGAGCAAGCTCACTAGAGCAAAGACCACTGCCGTCACTAAGAGCCCCGGAACGATTGCATGGAATCCCCAAAGGTTGGGCTTGAAAAGCAGCAGTCCCGCATAGAACATGAGCCCAACCGAGATCGAGGCTACGCATCCCTTGGCTGTGGCTCGCCGCCAGAAAAGTCCCAAGACTAATGGGAATAAGAAGGCAACTTCCAATCCTCCGAAGCTGCCCATGTTGATCCAGGCAATGAGATCAAAGGGACGAGCGGCAGCCGCCATGGCGGCAAGTCCCAGCACCAACGTTGCCCAGCGCGAAATGCGCAGAAGGACCTTAGGCTGATGTTCAAGCTCCGGACGTGCTGCCAAAAGCAAGTCCTTCACAACCGCCGATGAGGCTGCGATCAAAAGCGAACTCACTGTCGACATGGTGGCTGCGAGCGGGCCGATCAAGGTTATACCGGCCTCTATCGGCGTGAGATGCTGAGTAATGAGGCGCGGCACGACGTGATCCGTGGATGCGCCTGCAAGATCAAAGTCAGGCAGCCCGCGCGCAAAAACACCGATTACGGTAATGCCGATCATCAGTGCGCCGCACACTATCGTACTCACGATCATCGCGCGATGAAGGTCTGCAGAAGACTGATAACTCATGCACCGCACAGCCGACTGCGGCAGCCCTGCCGTTCCGAAACCCACCAAAATCCAGGCCGAAAACAACAGCGTCCAGGGAAGTGCGCCATTGGCATTGGGTGAAAAAATGGGGCTCGAAGACAAATCCGCTGACGGATCTGCAAGTTGGGCGGCAGCAGCACGCTCCATAGCGGCAGTCAGTCCGCCGGCCTCCCCGATGACGGCCCACCCCAGCATCACCATGCCGACAATCATCAGGACTGCACAAACAAAGTCAGTCCATGCAACCGCTCGAAAGCCGCCGAAGGTCGTATAGAAAACAGTTAGGAGGCCAAACAGCAGAAGCCCCCAAACGGGATCAATGCCGGCCGCTTCCGCAAAGATCGCAGCGCCGCCGATGAACTGTCCGGTCATCATGGCGCAAAAGCAGATAAGCAATGCAAGCGACAGCAGCACCGTCAATGCACGGCTGCCGAAGCGCACCTCAAGAAGCCCCGTTACGGTAATTGCGCCGGAGGCCCGGGATGCCAGCGCCATCTTTTTACCTAAGAGACCCAGAATAAAAAACCCTGCAATGATCTGTGGCGCAGCAAAAACTACCCAGCCAAGCCCAAGCTTCCAGGCGATGCCCGGACCAGACACAAACGAGCTGACGGACCCGTAAGTGGCTACTAAAGTCATTGCGAGCACAACACCGGAAAGACTGCGGCTGCCTAAAAAATACTCGTCGGCAAAGCGCTGCTTTTCTTTTTCTCGGCTGCGGCGCCGCTCCGTCCACACCGCAGTCATCGCAAGCGCCGCGAAGAAGAGCAGGATCGGAATGAAAATGAGGATTGTCCGGCTGGTCATTGTGCTGCCTTTTCTGCTGAAGAGTCTTCGTGATCACCGGCAAACGCCCTCTCCTCGGGCACCATATCAAGCGGCATCGCCTTGAAATACCGCTTCACAATGAACATCACCACCAGCACTGAGAGCACATACCCGCCGCAGACGGCGACCCAAAACCACAGCGGCAGCCCCCAAAAACGTTCATGAACATCTTTAAAGAGCGCAATGCTCCCCCAGAAGAAAGCAAAAAGCCCCAAAGCGGCAATGAACGTCACAGCCGCTTCGCGGCCGCAGATTTGCAGCGCCTCCTCATACGTTGGGGTTGAAGGCACACTGCGGGGGTCCGCTTTTCGAGGGAAAACGTCATTGGACGAAGTCATTTGAATTCGTATTCCTCTTTAGGGAGATCAAAGGCAGAAGCAAAGGTCATCCTGTCAAGCTCGGCAACTTTAAGCCTCAGCGTTCAGAGAATACTCGCCCGACGCACAAATTTATAGGCATAAACCTGCATCATCCGCATTCGGCCGTCTGGATGATGAAGCAGCAAATTGGTCGCTGCAAACGAAGAGGACTGCAAAAAAGAACTTGAAACCGCAGCCTCAATAGGCTTAATCCCAATGCTTTTCCCGAACAGGCAGCGTCAGCCCTGCCTGCTTCATCGCCGCCTTGAGCAGCAGCAGATCTTCCCAAGCCTTGGACTTGGCTGCCGGCGATCGAAGCAAATAGGAGGGATGGTAGGTCGCAACCGCCGGCACCTGCCGTCCATCGGGAAGCTTCGCCAGATGAATACGCCCCCGCATCTTAGAGATCGAAAACATTTCATCAGCAGGCTTCAGAAGCGACGAAATGGCAAATCGCCCTGCGAGGAAAAGCACATCGGGCTTGAGCAATTCAAGCTGCCGGGCAAGCCAGTGTCCGCAGCAAACAATCTCTTCGGGCTGAGGATTTCGGTTGCGCGGCGGGCGGCATTTAAGCACATTCAAAATCACACAGTCGCGTCGGCGTACCAGTCCGAGCGAATCAAGCATGGCGGTCAGGAGCTTGCCGGATTTGCCGACAAAAGGAATGCCCTGAAGATCCTCCTCTGCCCCCGGTGCCTCTCCCACCACAACGAGTTTAGGTCCGGGTCCGCCGTCGGAGAAGACAACATGCTGACGGCCCATCGCAGAAAGCGCACAAGCAGTGCAGTGCTGCGAAAGTGTCTGCAGCGCCTGCCAATCGGCCGAAGCAATTTTGCTCAGAAGTTCCGTACTCATGCCGACCGCCGGCTGTGCAACTGCCTGGGGTGCAGTCGGAGAAGCTGCGGAAGTCTGTGCCGCCCGAGCGGATTGAGGAGCCTGCGGGAGACTTCCCGTTTTTGCTGCAGTGAGTTCAGCCCGTGCCGGCACAGCAGATCGTTTCGGTGATGGGGACTGCGGCCGCCCGGCAGGCCGCAAAGCCCCTGTCGGCACCAGCGGATCCATCGAATCACGCAGAAGCCATACGGGCCCGAGTCCCATGGCATCGAGCATTTCTATCGATTCTCGGCTGAAGGCAGGCTGCTGAAGCTCTTGCGTCATAGTGCCTCCTCAACGATTAACGCTGCCGGCGCTTTAGAGGCTCCCGGAAGTTCGTGGCGCATCAGCACGGCATCTTCCCGACCGCTCAGATGGCGGTAATAACCTCGGCGTCGGCCGACGACAACAAATCCGTTCTGCTCATAGAGACGGCGTGCCGGGATATTGCTTTCGCGCACCTCCAGATAGAGGGACGATGCACCGCGCCGCGCGAGCTCGGCTTCTAGTTCAGCAAGCAGCGCACGGCCAATGCCTTGACGCTGCATGGAGGGTGCAGTACCGATGATAAGGAGTTCACTTTCGTCGAGTACAAGACTCGCCACCGCCCATGCAGCCAAGCCCGCTTCGGACGCCGAGGCAGAAGCGGACTGAACAACGAGGCAAAGGTGTCCCGTATTGAGCGAATCCAAAAAGTTTCCGGCACTCCAAGGCGACTCCTCCACCTGCTCCTCCAATAGAGCCAGTGTTTCGACATCGTCTGGACGCATTGCGCGCACGATGAGATCTGACCGGCCGCTCAGCGGGCGGCGGTCAGAAAAATGATTCGGCGCCGGAGCCGTCGTCACAAACGCTCCCCTGCCGCACGTTCGGCCATCGTCAGCGCCACGCGGTTGCGAACATAGACGGGATGAGCAAGTTCGGGACGAATGGTGCTGCCTGAAAGCGCCATACGGCGGGCAATGCGGGCAATAGCATCCGGATGCGAATCCGCCGCATTAACTACGCGGATGCCGCCGTCGCTAGGGATCTTCATTGCCTCCGAATACACCTTGGAGCCGCTGCCGCAGAGCATATCTGCATTAAAACGCTCCAGATAAATCTGAGCCTCTTCGGGCGCAACCAACACGGGACCATCCAGCCGCTCAAGGCGAGCCTCTGCAGCGGCGGGCACGCGCCACATTCCGGCATAGCACTCGTGCATGCGGGCATCGTTTAAAACCGCAATGCGGGTTCCCGGACGAGCTGCCTCCGAGTGAGTCTCTCGAACCCATTCAGCGAGCGCTTCCAAGTTGGAGACTTGCGCCACTGGAACTTCAAGCGCCCAGGCGAGTCCTTGTGCCGCACCGCAGGCGACGCGCAGTCCGGTAAAGCTTCCCGGGCCTTCGCCGAACGCAATCAATCCCAAATCCGTTTTTTCAATACCGGCTTCATGAATGAGATCCCGCACCATCGGCAGCAGTCGTTCGCTGTGGCGGCTGCCTACGTGCTCCACATGCATGAAAAGCGAACCGTCCGCAAGAAGAATCGCAGCGCCGCAGTCTTCCTGCGCTGTATCAAGCGCCAGAATATGAGGAATCAAGGTGTCAGTCATGGAAAGCTCGGGCTGCGGTTCAACACATAAACCGTCCCTTTAAAGTCTGGGAACAGCTGCAATTATACGGTCGGGGCATTTGTTCACTCAGGCCGATTTGGTCTGCCCCCTGCACCTGCAGGATAATAAGAAATTCAATTGTTAAACCGATTTGATCGGCGATTCTAGTCCTGCTTCAGTATCTGAACAGTTTTCTCTTTTTACGCCGCCCCACCTTCATGACACCATCCTGCGAAAC